>Ga0268359_10435_pt1:0-262500 | contig 2364618 bp, 2248 predicted proteins | sample BioMet11_FD_194416 | JGI IMG/M metagenome (GOLD analysis project Ga0268359, IMG submission 194416) | Sewage microbial communities from Oakland, California, United States - Biofuel 11 (PacBio Assembly) | ecosystem: Engineered > Wastewater > Sewage > Unclassified | place: USA... | reverse complement strand
GAACCATTCACAAAAAACCTAAAAATCAAATCCGCAACCTATTTAGTGGATTAGAACCATGGATTAATGAATAATGTGTAATTATTCTAAAAGATATCTAATATCATGATTCATGTGTGGAAACAATGAAATAGTGTTCAATGATAACTTCAGTGCATTCAATGAGAATATTTTAATATTGGAAAAAGAAATCATGGATGGACTTATATAACATTTACAGGATATCATTAATTGAACTAAAGTTTTAATTGTAAATGAATTACAGAGCTTAGATTAATTGGATGGAAGTTTGATAGTATGCCTAAATACTCTATAGAAGTCGCTATAATTATCAGCATAGTAATTTACCTTATTCTAGCATTTATTGGAATTAAGGGGATAATACAGATAATTATAATGGGATTCGTGGCAACCTACCTTACAGAACCTGAAAAATCCAGTTACAGAATTGGGGCTGTGGCTGCAGGTATCATTGGAACCCTGTTTGCATTTTACAGTTTCTTCACAGGCCCGGATTTACCCTACCAACTTCCAAATCCACTTCAGCTTGGTTTAGGGGTAGCTGCAGACAGTTTCTTTACCACCATCATGGCCCTCATTATTTCAATTGGTATATACGTTGTCTTAGGTGCAATTGGAGGATACATAGCAGAAATCTTCATTTCAGATAAAAAACCTAAAAAACAGGCCCCAAAAAAACGTAGAAGAGATCTGAATAGGGTTGAGTACTTCTAATCACTTTTATAGGAATTTTTATATTTTTTTAAAATCATTGATTTATTTTAATTAGTTTATTTCTAAATTATAAAAAAAATGAGAAGAGATCGTTCAATTACCTTTTAAAATTAAATTTCTAGTTTAAAATAAGGATTCCGGAATAGAATCATTGTATATCCATCAAGAAGAATTAGAAACTGATATAAAAAATGAATGATCTCGAAGTTTTAAATTATATTTAAACCCTTAAAAAGTAATCAACTACTGGAAAACGTGATGCTATGAAAGATGTTGTTGTTGTGGGATCTGGTGCTGGTGGAGCAACCGTTGCCAGGGAACTATCTAAAAAAGGTGCGAATGTCACATTAATTGAAAAAGGACCCTTTATTAAGCCTAAAAAGGCTTACGAACACTATGAAAATTCAGATGTTGGGATTGAACTCCTGAAAACTGCTTGTGTTGGTGGAACAACCATGGTAACTGCAGGAAATGCAGTTAGAACCTGCCAAAAGCAGTTAAAAAAGTTTGGAATCAAGCTTGAAGAGGAGTTTCGTGAAGCTGAAGCTGAGATGGGTGTTGGAACGCTCCCAGACAGTCACTTCGGTGATGGTACACTGAAGATAATGGCTGCAGCAGAATCTCTGGGAATAGATGTCCAGAAAATGCCAAAATCAATAAATCCAAATTTATGCAAGCCCTGTGGTAAATGTGCCTTTGGATGTCCAAAGGATGCCAAATGGACAAGTCTTGAATACGTTGAGGATGCAGAGAAATTAGGTGCAAGGGTGGTTGAGAACACAGAGGTCACAGAACTGATCATCAAAGAAGGAACTGTTAAGGGTGTTAGAAGCCATGAAAAAGAGTTTTATGCAGATGAGGTTGTTTTAGCTCCAGGTGCTGTTGAAACACCACGTATTCTGAGAAGAGCTGGACTCGATGCAGGTGATAATTTCTTCGTTGACACTTTCGTGACTGTTGGAGGTATTCTGAATGGTGTGGAGTTCAACAAGGAGGTTCAGATGAACGCACTCATTAAAAAATCTGATGACGTTATCCTGGCTCCCCACTTCTCTGAGATCCTGGTTGACAAGCTCAGTGCCCAGGGTGCCAGAACCAGGGACATAATTGGGCTGATGGTCAAAATAAAGGATGAAGCTTCAGGTAGCGTAAGGGAAGATTCCATAGTTAAGTACAGCACTGCAAATGATGTGGCCCTTCTAGCGGAGGGTTCGGCACTTGCAGGTTCCATACTCACTGAGGTTGGTGTTGATCCAAACACCTTAAAATCAACCCATGCACGTGGAGCCCATCCTGGTGGAACAGCTGCAGTTGGTTCAGTTGTTGATAAAAATCTTGAAACAGAAATTTCAGGACTCTTCGTTGCAGATGCAAGTGTTCTGCCTGAAGCTCCAGGAGCACCACCTGTACTGACCATAGTGGCCCTTGCAAAGAGGTTGGGTAAGTATTTGGGTCAGGATTAAAGTATAATGGATCTGAAGAGGTAAATGATCCATCCCCTATTTATTTAGGGGATTTTCTGAATATTTTATATAACTAATTTTTAATATTAAAAATTTTTAACAGTTTTAGTTTTTTATTAATGTGTTTGTTAAATCTCTAAAATTTAGATGATTAACAAAACATCTGAGGATTAGTTTACTTCTCTAAATACATCAAGATGTGATTCTTTATAAAAACAATCTCGTTACATTTAAAAGTATATTTTTACTATATAAAATTGTTAAAATATTAATATTAAATATCTTAATGGTGGGGCAGTGATTATGGCGGATGAGCTTGAATTTAAATTTTTGCTTTCAAACTTATTGAAAGCTAGATTTCCATATATCTATATTCCTACTTGGGAAGAAGATCGTGTTTTATCAGTTATAAATACTATTTCAACGGACCCAACTTTGATTAAGACTCCCAGAAACGTTTATATATGGAAACTCACAACGGGACTTACCAAAAATGGTAAAAATGTGAGTAATGATACTAAATCTCCTCTAAAAGCACTTGAATACATAGAAAGATCAGATGATCCCGCAATATTTGTATTTTTGGATTTTCATATTTACTTGGGCTCTAAAGGTATGTGCAATCCAGATCCTCAGATAATACGTAAAATCAGAGATCTATCACAGTTACTTAGAGAGAGTAAGAATCCTAAAAATGTAATATTTATTTCACCATCAGTTATGCTACCTGATGAATTACAAAAAGAAGTGAGTATTGTTGATTTTAATTTACCACTCGTTGAAGACATGATGAATCTTCTGGAAGATATGATAAATGTAAATCAACCTGGAAAAATTATAATTGACCTCAATCCAAATGAAAAAGAACACATTGCAAAATCAGCATTAGGATTAACTCTTCAAGAGGCAGAAAACGCATTTGCCCGTGCTATGGTTGAAGGAGGAAGCTTCAATATTAAAAAGTTAGACGTGATTCTTGAAGAAAAACGTCAGATAATTAAAAAAAGCGAAATCCTGGAATTCATAAAAAGTGATCTCCAAATGAGTGACGTGGGGGGTTTACAAAACCTTAAAAAATGGTTAGAAAAAAGGAATAAATCCTGGCTAGATTCAGCTAAACATTATGGGATCACAGCCCCAAATGGAGTCTTAATTACTGGAGTTCCTGGTTGTGGGAAGAGTTTGATAGTAAAAGCTATTAGTGCCATGTGGCAGTTACCTCTCCTTCGACTGGACATAGGAAAAGTTTTCAGCGGTATAGTAGGTAGCAGTGAAGAAAATATGAGAAAAGCAATAAAAATTGCGGAAGCTACTTCTCCTTCAATATTATGGATAGATGAAATTGAAAAAGGGTTCAGTGATGGAGGGGGTGATGGTGGAACCTCAAGCCGTGTTTTTGGAACATTTTTAACGTGGATGCAAGAAAAAGAAAAACCAGTTTTTGTTGCTGCAACTGCAAATAACATAAAAATGTTACCTCCGGAATTTCTTCGAAAAGGACGTTTTGATGAGATATTCTTTGTAGATTTACCAACCTACAGAGAAAGAAGTGATATATTCAAGATCCATATCAAAAAACGTTTAAATGAAAAGGTCATGGGGGATTTTAAATTAGATGAGGACACCTGTTCGTATTTATCGGAAATTACTGAAGGGTACGTCGGAGCAGAAATAGAACAGATCGTAATTTCAGGACTTTTTGAGGCTTTTTCAGAAGATAGACCTATAAAAATTGGAGATTTTGAGAAATCTATTAAAAATACAGTGCCATTATCTGTAACACAAGCCGAACAGATCCGTGCAATTCGTGAATGGGCAAATGTTCGTGCTGTAGCAGCCACATCTGCAGATGATAGTGCAGATTATATTAAAGAAATGGGAAAATTTGAATTAAAACCAAATAAACCTGGAATTGATGAGGATATTGGATCTTCACGTGGTGGTCGGGCTATTGACCTGTAAAAACTTAGAGATGGTAAAATGAGTTGTACTTTAGTATTGATGCCAATGGCAATCGCTATTGCAGGATCTGTGGGTGCTGGAACTTTATTAGTTTCAAAAAGTGAACATCTTGAAGAGAAAGAACTTGATCTTAAAAAAGAGAAAATTATGCAGGAGACTAAAAAGAGTCTTGGACTAGAACAGGAAGAACCTCTTTTAATACAAACGATTATGAGAAATGCAAGTATATTGCAAGAAACTGCTGTAAATCTTGGATACGAGCCAGTAATTCTCAATGAACATCAGATGGAAATTCAATTAGAAGAGGGGAACATGATTTTTCATAGTGGTGAAGATGATATCTTTTTAGCAACTTTCAGAGGGAATATTTCAAAAGAAAATGCAGAAAGTTATATGACAGAGTTTCACGATGCATATACCACTCTTGTGCAACAAAGGACGTATCAAAAACTTTTAGAAAAGATTAAAGAACGTAATCTTAATTTAGAATCCGAGAAAGTTACCGAAGATAATTCCATTGTACTTACCCTGCTGGTGCAGGAGTGAGAGTATGAAAAAAAGGATTAAAATTGAAATATTCAGTGATGGCACTATTCAAGCTGAAACTCATGGAATCAAAGGCAAAAAATGTATGGATTATATCAAAATTTTAGAGGAAATTTTAGAAGCCGAAACTGTAGATTCTGATCATACCCCTGAATATTTCGAAAAAGAAAACATTGCAAAAAGAGCCTTACAGAAACAAATGGATAAGAGAGGTTAATATGTCCGAAAACTCGTGGAAATTGATTAATTCATGGTGGTTACTATTACCTTTTGGGTTTTTTATATACCTTAACTGGATAGCCTTTATCTACATAGGAGTAAGTGCAAAACATCGTAAATGGATTATTTACGGAATAATATATTTAATTCCAGCTTTAGTCATCAATATTTTTTTAGCACCATCTGGAGAAACAACAGTGGATATGAGCTCATTCACGGGTTTTTTTATAATCGCATATTACGTACTGGGAATATTTTCGATATTTCACGCATTTTATTTACGTAAAGAATATTTAATTCGTTTAGAAGCTTTAAATAAAGTTAAAAGTAGTGAGAGCTTTAAACAGAAAATTGCCAAGGAATACAGTTTAAACTACGGAATATCTGAGAATCCAGAAGTTTCTCCAAATATAACTAAAAATCAGGACCCTCTTGTTTCTAATGAATTTGTTAATGATTTTTCATCAAAGACCGTTTCATCCTTAGTAGATATAAACAATGACCCAGAACATTCTCTGGCTGAACTTCCTGGTGTGAGTTTGATATTAGCCAAAAAAGCTATTCAATTGCGTGAATCTGGTGTATATTTCGATTCTCCTGAAGATTTCGGATTTACATTGGGGCTTAAACCCCACGTAGTGGAAAAAATAAAACCGGTTATAATCATCAATCCACGAAAAGAAGTTCAAAAACCAACATCTCAAACTAAAGGTCGCAGGATTGATATTTAATGTATTTGTATGTATACAAATTTCTACCACAAACTCAAGTAGAAGGACCCGGGGAACGTGCTTGTATTTATGTGCAGGGGTGTTCTATTGGATGTGAAGGTTGTATTACGCCCAAAAGTTGGCAGGAAAAGATTAATCATAAGGTTAAAGTTAAGGATATTGCTGAAACCATTCTTCAAGGTCCTGAAATTGAAGGGGTTACATTTTCAGGTGGAGAACCCTTTGAACAAGCTAAAACTTTAGCAAAATTGGGGAATATCTTACAGAAAGAAAGTTTGTCTATCGTCACGTTCACTGGTCATGTTTTAGAAAATATTGTAAAATCTTCCAATGATGATTGGCATGAATTGTTATCTGTAACTGACCTGCTGATCGATGGTCCTTATATGAAAGATAAACTTGATCTCACTCGTCCTTGGGTTGGCTCATCAAATCAAAAATACCATTTTTTAACTAAACGTTACCAGCATATTCAATCTGATATCAATGAAATCCCGAATAAAATTGAGATTAGGCTTAAAGATGATGGTGAAATAGTTATTAATGGCATAGTTAGACAAAAAAATATTGAAGATCTGTTGGATGGGATCTGACTATCGATTTCAACCAGATTACTATAAAAATATGTAAAAAAAGATGAGATTAAGTGATCCCAAATGTATGGGACCACTTTTCTGACTGTTTTTTAAGGAGGCGGTTTTTACAGCCGTTATATTAAATTTTTCTTGGGATTTTTTAACTTTACACTGGAAGAACCTTCCTACCGTACTCTCCATTTATAACCTCTGCAAGTCCAACGTACACTGCACTGAGCCCTGTGAATATACCTTCATAGCCTGCGATCACTGTTATGGTTTTTATACCTGTGAGTTCTCCTGCTGTGAGTAGGAAGAACAGTACTGCAAGACTTATGAACACTACCTGCAATCCCCTTCCTTTTTTCAGTGTTGCGAAGAACATCACCAGGGTGAAGAGGCCCCACATGAAGAAGTAGGCTGCAAGGGAGGTTGGGTCTGCTGCCTGGACAGGTGATTTTCCAACCATGCTGAAGAAGGTTGTCTGGGGTATCAGGAGGAGAAGGACAAGTGACCACCAGAATAGACCGTAGGACCCAAAGGCCACCAGTCCAAAGGTGTTGCCCTTTTTGTACTCCATCCAGGCGGCCATTATCTGGGCTATTCCTCCATAGGCAAACCCCATTGACAGTATCATGCTGTTCAGGGGATAGAACCCTGCGTTGTGGAAGTTAAGAAGCACCGTTGTAAGACCAAATCCAAGCAGTCCTAAAGGTGCAGGGTTTGCAGTCATGTCCCTGAGTTCTACTCCCTTTTCTTCTTTTTCAGTCATAATTTATACCCCAAGTAGGTCTTTAATTTCATCTCCCGTGATTATATCCTTACAACATTTACGTTATTCTTCTAGGGTAGATGTGTCCCCCACATCTTCTCCATTTTCCCGTGCTCTGAGAACCCTCCGCATGATCTTTCCGCTTCTGGTTTTTGGGAGGGTTTCAACCTGTTCAATTTCTCCAAGAACTGCAACTGGTCCAAGTTCGTATCTGACGTGTTTTTTCAGGTCTTCTATGAGTTTTGTTTTAAGCTGGTATCCTTCTTTAAGGATTAAGAAGGCTTTTATTACCTGTCCTTTAACTGGATCTGCTTTTCCTATGACCGCTGCTTCTGCAACTGCAGGGTGGCTTACGAATGCAGATTCAACCTCTGCTGTACCTACCCTGTGACCTGCAATTTTCAGGACGTCATCGGATCTTCCCTGTATCCAGAAGTATCCATCTTCATCCTTACGTGCCATATCCCCTGCCTTGTAAACACCAGGTATCTGGTTCCAGTAAACATCCTGGAATCTCTGCTCATCTTTGTAGAGTGTTCTGAACATGGATGGCCATGGATTTTTTATAACCAGGTATCCTCCCTTTCCAAGGGGCACTGAGTTTCCATCTTCATCCACGATATCTGCATCTATACCTGGGAATGCCATGGTTGCTGAACCTGGTTTCAATGGGGCTGAAGGTAACGGGGATATTAGGTGCATTCCTGTTTCAGTCTGCCACCATGTGTCCATTATGGGTGCCTTTTCCTTTCCGATGTTTTTGTAGAACCACATCCATGCTTCTGGGTTTATTGGTTCTCCAACCGTTCCAAGTATTCTGAGTGAGGATAGGTTGTAAAGGCGTGTGTATTTGCTTCCAAACCTCATAAGGTGTCTTATGGCTGTTGGTGCTGTGTAGAATTTGGTTACACCGTATTTTTCGATGATTTTCCACCATATACCTGGGTCAGGGTAGTCTGGTGCTCCCTCGTATATGAGGGTTGTGGTTCCAAGGAGCAGTGGTCCGTATATTGCGTAGCTGTGACCTGTGATCCATCCTATGTCTCCTGTGCACCACCAGAGATCATCGTTGTGTATGTCGAATATGTATTTGGTGGTGGTTGCAACGCCAACCATGTACCCTGCTGTTGTGTGAAGAACTCCCTTTGGTTTTCCTGTACTTCCTGATGTGTAGAGTATGAAGAGTGGGTCTTCAGAGTCCATTGGTTCGGCTTCGCATTCTGCTGGTTCCCCTTCTATGAGTCGTTCATAGAATATCTCTCTTCCACTGAGTTCTGAGATTTCTATGGGTGTTCCTGTGTGTTTAACCACTACAACTGTTTCTACAGATGGGCACTGGAGTATTGCTTCGTCTGATATTTTTTTGAGGTCTATGACCTTTCCCCTTCTGAAGGTTCCATCTGCAGTTAAGAGAACCTTGGCCTTGGCATCGTTTATGCGTTCAACGAATGCTCCAACACTCAGGCCTGAGTAAACAACACTGTGTATTGCACCTATCCTTGCGCATGCAAGCATTGAGATCAGAAGTTCAGGGCACATTGGAAGGTACATGGATACCCTGTCCCCCTTTTTAACACCGAGATTTTTGAATGCATTGGCGAGTTTGTTGACTTCACGGTAAAGTTCGTAGTAGGTTATTTTTCTCTCATGTCCCCTCTCGTTGGTGTAAAGTATGGCCACCTGATTCCTTTTATCTGTATCAAGCCATCTGTCCACGGCGTTGTAGGTGAGGTTTATCTTTCCGTTGACGAACCATTTGTAGAAGGGTTTGTTGCTTTCATCCAGAACTTCGTCCCATTGCTGGAACCATTCGAACTGTTCTGCCTTTTCAGCCCAGTACTTTTTGAAGTCCTTCCCCTTTTCAAGTTCAGTTTCCCAGTTTTTCACGTGTGCCCTTTCAACGGTTTCTACACTAGGTTTAAATATACGTTTTTCATCCAAAAGGACATCTGTATCGCGCCTCATATTCATCACACCGTTTAAAACTCTATTTTTCACATTAAAGTCTATTTTTCAGGCTTAATTTCTCAAAATATTCCTTCTCCATTACTTCTTAAGTTGTTCTTGTTATTTATATTTATCTATTATTAATCATTATAAATATTGATTAATCATGATAAATAGGTTGGGGATCCCAGTGAAGGTTAAAAATCCGGGACCACAATCCAATGGCCCAAACATTCCCTGAAGCCATCAGAGTAGCCTGATCTGTAACCTGATTTGAAAGCTTCCAAATATTCTGCATTTTCATGTTTCAATTCTTTTATGGGTTCTACTTTGCCAACATCACAAGAAACCCCCATTAAAGCCGTCATCATATCCCCAGGATCACTGATGGATGTGATGGTAACACAGCTTTCACTTCCATCGTAGGCCCTGCTGCTTGGATTTGACTTGGAATCGAAGGTTCTTCTGTTGAGTTCTCCAGGAAAAACATCCCCTGGATCACCAGTGTTACCACCGTTATCCTTTGATTTTTCTAACTGGCTTTTCCCATCTGCCTGTTCCAGTGCAACACGAAAATTCGTTGGATAGGTGTTGGGGTAAGTGTTGTAAATACTTTTTTCATCCACATGCCATATCAAAAGTCCATCTCCAGGTATGTAACTATCAAAACCTTTTTTCTGCCTGTTCTCCACTAAAAAGTACTCCTTACCTTTCAAACCGTTTGTCCAGAGCCTGTAGATCTTCTTGGATTCACTGTAGACTTCGGGTATCTTCACGGTTCTGGGGATTCCTGTAAGGTTGGTTGGAACCGTCCATCCCAGTTCAACCTTGCACCATGCACCCAGATGTGCAGGTGTTTTTCCATCGTTGTTCCAGCTGCCAAGGCCCATGAGACACCAGTCACCGATACCTGGAGACACCCTGCTCATATCGTAGAGATCTGGAAGTCCCAGTAGATGGCTGAACTCGTGGCAGAATCCCCCGAGATCGTAGGATGGAAGTTCTGGGAGTATGCAGTAATTAAAAACCTTAAAACCATCCAGATCAACTGGTTCATGGATGTGGCTTTGATGTGATACCATATCCATGGTTGAGCCTGTTCTCTCTGCACCCTCACCAGCATGGATGATCATGAGGAGGTCGATGATGCCATCACCCTCGTTGTTGTAACGTGAAAATTCAAAGTCCCCGGTTTTTTCCACCTCTCTTAAGAGATCCTCAACCAGTTTCTGGGAATTTTTGGGGTAAACTCCTTTACCACTCAGGTTATCCACGTAGTAGGATAGATCTTGTTTAGATCTGTACCATTCACTCACATCTCCTGTTACGTCAAGCTGACCCCATGATACCTCGTTGTAGTATTCCCTCAGACTACCGTTAGTGGATTTTTTACTGAATAGCATTTCCCTGAAATGATGGGATTCTGTTTTTGCAGGTTGGTCCTTGAAGTCAACAAGGAGAACAAGTACCCTTTTCTCGCCAAAAACTGATCTTCGTGGTAAATTGGGCCTTTCAAAGGTGTGTTCTCGGAACTTTTCAGACCTTTCATTCAGGATGTAGAGGGTTCTGGGATCCAGAACATCCTGAGATTCATAACGCTCTGGATCTGCACCTTCCCTCATGAGTTTGATAGTTTTTCTCATTTTCACCTGTAGATCAGGATGATAGGGCCTTTCCAGGGGATGATCCCTTGTTAATTCCATGCGTGTCATCTCCATGTGCCTTGGTTTAAAATTTTTGATCCCAAATAAAATCCCCCTTGTTAATGTTATTTTTATTGCACTTACTATAAAATTTTTATTACAAATTCAATCCTCAGAATAATCTCCAGATTTAATGAAAATCCATAAAATTTCCTATTTTTTAAAATTAAATGGATTAAAAACTTTTTTTAATGAGGGTTGCTTGGAGTCATAGGAGCATTCCCCCATGTCGTAATAACGAAATATATTAATATAATAATGAATAGAAATAGATACAGGTGTTAATATGGAGTTGGATGAAAAAACGAAGGAATATTTGGAAGTTTACAAGTCTGGTTACCGTGACGGTTTCAAGGATGGCATGGATGAAGCAATGGATAAAATAGCAGCTGAAATTAAAGAAAGAAAACGCTGGCCCTGATCTTCAACCTCCCAAAGCAAAGATATCACCAAAACCCTTTTATCACGTTGATCTATTTTTTATAAAACTCCATAATGCAATCCCCTCCTCAGGTGGGACCCAAGTTGGTGATTGAAGCTGAATTTAAAATTTCTCCCTGGATCTTAATTATCCTAATCCTCACATTCCTCCTTTTAATTCCAGGTGCATGTGCAGCTCAAAATCCAAAGGTTTTATTCGATGAAACAGGACCCTATGGAAAGTATTACACCATATACTCAGTTGGACCCTACGGAGCATCGAGTTTTGCAAATTTAATCCAGGAAAATGGTATGGAAGTTTCAAGGTTAACTGATCCCCCTGTAACTTCTGAAAAACTTAAAGGATACGATGTTTTAATAGCCATGGCTCCTGAGCGTAACTACACCGATTCGGAGATCACCGCAATCAGGGACTTCGTTAAAAATGGTGGAGGATTACTCCTTTTAGGTGACAACTGGGGACAGGAGGATGGTGGTGAGGATTACGCATTCAATGGTCTTGCAAAGGCTTTTGGTGTGAGTTATGCAGATAACCTCGTTGTTGCAGATACCCAGCACAACATCCTATTCTCGGATTATGTGAAGGTTGTGGATGTGAAACCCAGCCCGATTACTGGAAATGTTTCAGAGTTTTACTATCTGAAGGGAACCTACATAAAAAATACTGGTTCTTCAGATGTTTTAGCAAGTTCAGATGCTGATTCCTGGGCTGACAGTTACACCCTAACAGAAGAGGGTTTCTCTCAAAACAACGGTGTGAAAGAATCTGGAGAAGCATCCGGACCTCTTCCAGTTGTGTCTGCAATGGATTATGGTGATGGAAAGGTGATCTTCATGGGTTCTGTTGGAACTTACGTGAACTCATGGATCTACAGAACCAACGGGTGGAAACTCGGTTTGAACTACGTGAACTGGCTTGCAGACCGCCCGGTTCCATCAAAATATGAAACTGCAGGTTTTATACCCTACTCAGTTGCAGATATGGAGTACAGAATAGGGTTGATGGTGATCTTAACCCTTGCAATTATCCTTGGAATTGTAATGGCAGCCCGAAGGTATGGAAATGGATTTTCAGGCCAGATAAAGACCATCAAGAACTGGAAGTACAATGCACTCATGGCTGCTAACCTTCTCTTTGCAATTGGAGCTGTGCTGATCTTCATCCCTCCAAATACGTACCTCTTCGATATTACGAATCCTGATATGTACGATCCTAACTTCGCATACCTCATAATTTCTGTGGTTGCCGTAGCCCTGTTCTTCATTGGCGTGGTACTTTACAACCTCGCGGCCAGAAATAGAATGATCGCGGAATATTCTTACATCAACATGGGTGTTCTTCTATTCTTTGCGGGGCTAACTTTCATATTTGGGGATGTCTTCTTCATCAGGGATGTGGAGTTCTACAGCATCATGGGCCTGGCACTCACCATCCCATTAATCCTGAACCTGTGGGTAATAAGAAATTACGGACCAGATCTTGTGATTGAGGGTAAAGAGTTCGATAGGTTGAAGAAGATCTCAATAAAATCACTTCCATACGAACTTCAGCCATACTACACAGATTCTGCATACATTGGGGAGGGAGGTTTTGGACGTGTTTTTAAAGCAACCCGTAAAGACGGCAGGGATGTTGCCATAAAAATACCAAAGAGCTTTGATAAACGCTCCGAGAAGACGTTCATCACCGAAGTTTCAAACTGGATACGCCTGGATCATCCCAACATAGTGAAGCTCTACGATTTCAAGATCCTTCCAATTCCATACATAGAAATGGAATTTTGTGATGGAAAGCTTGGAAAGGGTATGAAAACCATAGATGAAGCTATTTCCATTGTTTCTGAGGTTGCAAAGGGATTGGAGTATGCACACACTAAAAATATCATCCACGGTGATGTTAAACTGTCCAACATAATGATAAAGAATGGTGTACACAAGATATCGGACTGGGGGCTGAGCAAACTCAAGTTAGAAGAATCAGTTACCCTCTCTGGAGCCACTCCACAGTACGCTGCACCAGAACAGATATCAATTGAATTTGGAAAAGCAGATGAAAGAACTGACATCTATCAGATCGGAAATGTTTTTTATGAACTTCTAACCGGTAGATTACCATTTGAAGGTGAAATTTCTCAGATATACAATTCCATTCTTCAAACAGAACCAATTTTACCCTCTAAAATAAATTCAAATGCAGGGCCTGTTGAGTACATCGTGATGAAATGTCTAAGTAAAAGTAAAGATGATCGGTACCCCTCAATGACGGAACTTCTTAAGGAACTTCAAAAACACATGCCCCCTGACGAAACAAACCTTTTCCCATGATATTGGAGGTTATTTCATGAAGGAGTAATCTTAGAGCAGTTCAACCTTTTAGATCACCATGACCCAAGGGTGATGAATTTGAAGATAGGAAGATTTTCAGGATTGATAAGTGGATTTATAATCTTCTCAATCCTTTTAATTGTTCTATGGAATTCAACTTCAAGTTTTGATGAGGTGTTGATTCAAAGGGTTGACAGGGGTGTTCCAGCAGAGGATCTCACGTTGGACATTGAAGAAGAAAGGGAAAATGAGAGGTACTATGCAAAAAAACGTTTAGAAACCAAGGTTATGGATGTTGAAATGTGGGGACATGGAGATTTGGCATCAGAATATGATTTGAAGTATTATATGGATGTATACAATGGAGAAACCCAGATCATCGATGATCATGCAAGGGTGCGAAGAGAATTCGTCAGGGGAGAGATATCCAAGGAGGAGTTTTTAGAGGAAGTGGATGATCTGAATGGGGAAATGAGGTGTGTTAAGTATTGAAGATATGAAATGAAAAATTTTCACATATCAATGAATCAACGATTTTAATAAAAATTAGTTCAGAATAATTCAATTCTAAAATGATTAAATTAAATGTAAATAATTGTTTTTAAAGGTTTAAAAAGCTTAACTTGCATAGGATGTTTAACTTAAAAAAAGAAGGAATTTTAGAGAATATATATTCTTCTCTAATTACGTGCTACTTACATCATTGGGGGCATTCCGCCCATGCCTTCCATTCCGCCCATGTCAGGCTCTTTTCCGGCACCGGATGACGCTATAACATCGTCGATCCTTAGGATCATTTCAGCTGCTTCAGCTGCAGACTGGATTGCCTGTTTTTTAACCCTTTTTGGCTCGATTACACCGGCTCTGTACATGTCGCGTACTTCGCCCTTGAACACGTCAAGTCCCATGTAGATGGATTTTTCGTGTGCAGCCCTGAGGTCCACAAGGGAGTCTATGCTGTCGAGTCCTGCGTTTTCAGCCAGGGTTTTTGGTACAACTTCAAGTGCTTCTGCAAATGCTGCTACTGCAAGCTGTTCCCTGCCGCTTATGGTGTCAGCGTATTCTTTTAAGCCTTTTGCTATTGCTATTTCTGCTGCACCTCCGCCTGCTACAACCTGTTTGTCTTCTGCTGTGGATGCTACAACACCTATTGCGTCGTCTACTGCCCTTTCGATTTCGTCAACAACGTGTTTGGTTGAACCTCTGACAAAGAGTGTGACTGATTTAGGGTCTTTGCATTCTTCAACGAAGATCATGTCTTCGCCTGAGACTTTCTTCTCTGCAATGGATCCTGCTTCTCCAAGGTCGTTGAAGGTCAGGTCGTCGATGTTGGTTACAACCTTTGCACCGGTTGCCCTTGAGAGTTTTTCTATGTCGGATTTTTTAACCCTTCTGACTGCCATGATTCCTGCCTTTGCAAGGTAGTGCTGTGCAAGGTCGTCGATTCCTTTCTGACAGAATAGAACGTTTGCTCCTGCATCTTCGATCTTGTCGACCATGTCACGGATCATCTGTTCTTCCTGTTCTATGAATGCCTGCATCTGTGCTGGGTCTGTTATCCTGATTTCTGCGTCAACTTCTGTTTCTTTGACTTCTATTGCACTGTTGAGGAGTGCGATTTTGCCGTCCTCTACTTTTTTAGGCATTCCAGGGTGTACCCTTTCCTTGTCTATGACAACACCGTTAACGAGTGCGGATTCTTCGATGGATGCACCGTCTTTCTTCTCGATCTTTATGTGGTCGGTGTCTATTTCGCCGTTCTCTTCAACCTGTTTAACAGCAGCCACTATGAGTTCTGCTAATGGTTCTCTGGCTTTTTCTGTTCCTTTTCCTGTCATTGCAGTCATTGCAACTTTCAGGAGTGTGTCTCTGTCATCTGCGTCGATTGATATGACGTTGAGGATTTCCTGAGCTTTTTCAGCTGCCTGTCTGTATCCCATTGCAACTATGGTTGGGTGTATGTCCTGGTCGAGGAGTGCTTCTGCTTTTTTGAGGAGTTCTCCTGCGATTATGACTGCTGTTGTTGTTCCGTCACCCACCTCATCTTCCTGGGTTTTTGCAACTTCAACGAGCATCTTTGCTGCAGGGTGTTCGATGTCCATTTCCTTGAGGATGGTCACACCGTCGTTTGTTACAACAATATCTCCAAGTCCGTCTACAAGCATTTTGTCCATTCCTTTAGGACCTAATGTTGTTCTGACTGTCTCTGCAAGTACCTTACCTGCTAATATGTTCATTCTCTGAGCATCTCTTCCGAGGAACCTGTTTGTGCCTTCGGGTAATATTAAAACTTGCTGGCCTTGTCCGCCTAACTGTGCCACATTAATCACCTCATTTTTTTTATCTTATTCTATCGATGGGTTAGAGGTTCTATAAATAGTTTGCTATTGTGGTTCAGGTTGGAGTTGAAGATGAGTACTTGGTTAAAAATTTGGATTTGAAAGACGATCTAAGCAATTTTTAGTCCCATTAACAGGCTCAAAAAAAATAAAAAAAGGGGTACTTAAAAGGGTAATTCATTGTAGATTCCCTTTAAGGTCCAGGAATTGGTATTCCAATTTCTTATAACTCCAAATGAATTCATGTTGTTTGATGCATCTGCATTGTACCATTGACCATTCACGTAAAGCTGAGCCCAGACATGACCAAGGGTTCCACTTGAGAATTTACAGGATCCATAGACGTAACGGGCTGGAATTCCAATTGAACGTGCCAGGGCAACGATTGCATGTGAAAGATCACAGCAGTTTCCACTTCCAGAGGTTATGGTTCCCAATGCTCCTTTTCTTGTGTTGAAGTAGAACTGGTATTCCAGTTCATCCCTTGCCCAGTTGAAGATTGCCTCCGCCTTTTGGTAGGTTGAAAGGGTCTTTGTCATCAGGGTGTAGCTAACCTGTGAACCTGTTTCAGAAGCATTAACTGAACTTGAATCAGGTACCGAAGAACTTGTGGAACATGTTACAGTTGAACATGTGCCTGTTTCTACCGACGAAGATGTTTCTGTACTGGAATTAGTGACATTTGTTGTAACGTTGTAAACCACAGGCTTCGTTATGGAAGTGGCCAGCAACTTCACGGTGGAAGATGTTGACTGACAATTCTTTGCAGGCTTAAGACACTGACTTGGAGAATAATTCGTTATTTTAGGTTTAGAAGTTACTTTATATTTTTTGTAAACATATTTAACCTTGTAAACCCATTTGTATCTCCATTTACCATGGTACCTGTATTTCTTTTTGTACTTGGTTACCACTTTTACCTTCTTATAAACATAGCTTGCAGCATATGTTGTAGGATTTTTGGCCACATTATATTCTTGTGTATCATGATTCAATCCTAATTCATGAGTTTTAATTGAATCAGATATTCCACCATCATTCATCATTGCAAAAGGTGAAACAAGAAGGCCTAGGCCCAATGCAAATAGCAGTGCAAAAATAGGGTTGCACCTAATTATACCGCCTCCTAATCCCAATTAACTTGGGAGTGTTAGGTTGTACTGTTATTTAAATTTAAAACGTATAAATATTGTCATTTAATTTTCAGAAAATAATATCAACTTTATAGGCCCCTCTGTTTTTTGTGGTTCTTTGGGGGTTTATTTGGGGATAAAAAACTATTCAAGATGACGGCATCACAATATAAAAACATTGCACAAGGGGTATTAAAAAAAATTTTTACTAAAAAAATGATCATCGTACTTTTTTTAGAAACATACTTTTTTAGAAACATAATTCCCAAAAGATACTGGTTAAATTGTTGAACCTCAGGATCATAAGATGATGTCATGAAGTTACGAAAATAAAAAAAAAGGAATGACAGATTCTTGAACTACTTATCAATCTTTTTCCAGAGGGTTTCATCATCAACCTCAATTGATTCGAAGTAACCCTTTCTTTCAAGGTTTCTTAAAGCATGGGCAAAATTTTGCTGGGATAATTCAGTGAAACCTACCCTTTTCACATGTTCATAAAGATCTTCAATACTGCTCTCCTTAAATGGAAGAACCTGGTATATCTGCGACTGGAATGAAGTTATGTCCTTTTTTGGTTTGGCAGTTAGTGCTTTGAAGTACTTCCGGGTATCTTCAAGGTTTGCTATCAGTTCGTCCTTCTCACTGAGCACCTGTTTCAGGTGTTTGATCTCTTCTTCCCTTTCAAGGAGCTGTTTTTTGAACTCGTCACTAAGGACTCTTATCTGAATACCATCTGAATTTCTGGACCTCAAAGATTCCTTCTGACATTTCTTAAGCTCGATCTTGAGCTTGCTGATCTCAAGCAGACAAGCCTTAACAAGCTGCCTCAACTGTTCCCTCTCTGTATCCTTTAACAACGGCATTCTTATCACTCTACCAGTTTATGGATAATTTTGTTCTTAGCCTTTAATATATTCTCCTCAAAGTGAAGCACCAGCAGGGCACAGAACACCCCAACAAGGGAACCGAATATCACATCAAATGGGTAGTGCACGCCTATGTAAACCCTTGAAAATGCAATGACACCTGCAAGGAACAGGAACAGGTAGATGTGCCCGTACTTCACACCCATGATAGTGCAGCCTGTGAAGGCTGCAACTGAATGCCCCGATGGAAATGAGTAGTCAGCCATGGTTGTGAGAAGATGCACGTTGCTCAAAACAGTGTAGGGTCTGGGTCTTGCAACTTCATATTTGATAAACTCAGATAGGACGTAACCAAATAAAAGGGCAATTATACCTAAAATAGCAACATTTCTACCCTTTTCTCCCCCGAAAATGAAAAGACCCGCACATATGATTAACCAGAAGGCATCTGTTCCGGCATTGGTTATTACTGGCATTGTAACGTTGAAGACAGTGTTCTGCAGGCCGTGGTTTATCATGTAGAATATTGTTACATCCACGTGGTTCATTGAAACTATAAAACTTTCCAGCATGCCACCTCTCCAGAACAGGTATTTTAAAAGTTATATCTTCATCATCCATGATAAAGGTTTCATGGTGGGGTTGGAATTTTCTTAAACAGTCATAGGTACAAAAAAATTATTTTAAATATTTCAATATCTTCAAATCTATTAAAAAACCATTTTATGATCTAAAATATTCTTAAAATCAATTTATTAAAATATTTTTTAAGATTATGTAAAAAGAGAAAAAAATAGAGGTAAAAAATAGGTTTACTTCTTCTCTATTTTTATTTTTATTGGGGATTTAATATCCTTCTTCCTCACGACCCATACTGTGACACCCAGAACAATCAGGATTATGAGCCAAACCGGGAAGACAAATATGGTATCATCCGTTGTCAGGGTTTTGGTCTGACTGTAACGTCCATAACTTATGGTTGTCTTGGCATCGTAGATACCGAAATCCCAGATACCAGGGGTCCAGCTTGTTTTCATGTAGTACTGGTCATCAGGGTAAACTCCCCCATTGAATTTAACGTTGTGACTCGTGAACCATCCCTTAATGGCTATGTTACCTGTCATGTTGGCGTAAACAGTTCCGTTGTTTTTAACGTGGTAAACGAAATTTCCAGTCATGAAGTTGAAGAGGAATGACGGTGCACTGTGCTCCTTAATCTGCAGTGACTCTATGATCTGACCTGGAAGACCCACGGTTATTGGTACAACGATCTCTGGAACCTGCTGAACCTGCATGGTTGGCATGTTTTTGTTTGACTGACTGGTGGTTTGATTCGCTGGATATCCCCTAACAACGAGGGCTCCCATTGCATCGTAGTAGTTCACATTTGCAGGCACGTTCACCGTGAACTGAACTTCCTTCTTCTGCTTTGGTCCAAGCAGGAAGTTGGTCTGATTGACTGATATCCAGGTTGCTATTCCCACATCTGAAAACAGAAGGTTAACGTTGTCCATCTGAAGCCGCTTCTTATCGATGGTAACGTTCAGGGTGTTGGAACCAATGTTCTCCACTGTCAGTGTTCCATGGTAGGTCTGGGGAGATGTCATCTTCAGGTGAAAACCACCTGGTGATGCCAGAATTCCTGTGGCGGATACTGAACTTAAACTCGTTAAAAGGACTAAAAATAAAAATATAATGCTGAAATTTTTGATACGTCTCTTTGAATCCATATACTTCCTCCAAACTAGAGCAATCTCTTGATGATGTTGGTTTAATGTTGTTTAGAAATTAGTTTGGTGGTTTGGTATATATATTTTTAGATTGAGACAATTTTAGATATTTGACCTTATAATGAAAAAAAGATTTTTAAAATTAAGTTAGGGTGTTGTTGGAGCCCCAGCATTGTGTTTAACTGCAGAGAAATATACTGTTGTCTGGTAACTGCCAGGATTCGTTCCCAGTGGCACGGTTAAGTACAAAGTTATTGGTTCAACCCTAAAACTGCCCTGCGGTGCTTTCTGCCAATTATCAACAATTTTGGAATAGTTCGGTGTGAATACTGTGGCTGTTGTAACCGAACCTCCCATGTAACGGAAGTTCGTCAGTGCTATGCTGTTAGAACCACTGGTTAATGGCCCTGAAGCTTTTGTGTAAACATCGATCTTCACACTGGAATATGTGAATAACTGTTCACCATCAGATCCACCAGGAAATGGCGTTTGTGATCCATCAGGAACCCGTGATCCTAAGTTTATTGCAGAATCTCTGGGGCCAGAATCCCATGTTGCTGAAATAGCCACTGCATCGTTAACAATTACTTGCACAGGCTGTGTTGAAGAAGTAGATTGTGCTGCAGATACTGGAGAAGTACCTAAAACCAGGAGGAATATCAATACCGTTAATAATATAAAGTTTTTATTTAACATTTCTCGTTATTGACTTTTACTCCTTGAATTTGTAATTATCACTCACAAAAATTTCAAGAACTTCAGTTCAATTTAAAAATTTAAAAAAATGGAAAAAGTAGAAATTAGGGTGCTGTTGCTCCAGTTGTGTTACCAGCATTAACTGCAGAGAAATAAACTGTGTTAGTGTAACTACTTGGTGCTGTTCCAAATGGTACTGTTAAATCAAGTTCTATAGGTGCTACGTTGTAACTACCTTGTGGTGCTTTAGCCCAATTGTTGTACATTTTTGCATAACTAGTTGAGAAAGGTGTGGCTGTTGTAGCAGATCCTCCTTTGTAAAGGAAGTTTGATAACGCTATTGTGTTTGAACCATCAGTTAAGTCTCCAGATGCCTTTGTGTAAACATCTATTGCAATGTTTGAGTAAGTGTATAACTGTTCTCCAGTAGCTCCACCTGAGAAGGTCTTCTGTATCCCATCAGCAGTTAATGCACCTAAGCTTATGGTTGAATTGTTTCCACCATTAGCCCATGTTGCTGCAATTGCAATTGTTGGATCTACACTAACCGTAACTTGCTGTGTTGAAGAAGAAGAAGTTGCTGCAAAAGCAGGACAAGCTCCCACGATCATTACCAATGCAAGTGCCATTACTCCAATTATTTTTTTATTCATCATATTCTTATCGCTCCAATTAGTATTAATAGAATCATTGGGGTTCATAACAAAAATCGCCAACAATGGAAACATTTTTGTGAACTCTGTTCCAGTATTAAGGATATTTTAATATATATAGTTTGTGTCTTGAGCCTTTCAAAGCCAACCCATATCATGACAGCAATTCAAAGAAGTCATGGAAACTGGACGTTTGAAAATAGGTTATAGAGTTTTAAATTTATTATAAAAAGGTTTCTCAGCCATTTAACAAATTTAAACACTTTTTGTGATGATCATCACATAAAGATCAATTCAATAGATGTTACGTTAAAATTTTTTAAAAAATCGTTTAATATACTCATCAATGCAAAAATAAGAGTAAAAAAGTTTCAACATCACTTTTTAAGTATTTATAAAGATTAAATTTGAAAAAAATATCGCATGAATATGTTATCAAAAAATAAACAAAAAAGATGAGGAATTATTTCATTAGATACTTCGAATTTTATGTTAATGGTTTTAATGAAAATTAGGAGATATTGAGGTTTCAGATCAAGAAAATTCTTTTCACTGTTGTTGTATCATTGCAAGATAATAAACAGTAGTCTGATAGGTTCCCGGTGAAACTCCTGTAGGTACTGTTAAATAATAATTACCGTTGACAGTGCCAGATGCCGTCCAATTGTAGCGTAGTAAAAAAACCCATGATGGGGAAAATGCCCATGATTCAATTTTTACATAATCAGTAGTGAAAGAAGTTTTTGAATTTGAAAAACCGTTATATTTAAGGTTACTCAAAGGTATATCATCAGAGGAGCTGGTTAAATCTCCTGAAGATTTAACATAAAGATTTAGTTTATCATTATTTGAGTCCCAAATGTAGGTGATTTCACTTGCACTTGCATTAACCTGAGTTGCAGAGGGATAGACATATTCAGAACCATCTGCAATTACATTACTTAAGTTCATAGAAGGTGTTACTTGAAGAGAAACATCCTGTGACCAGCCAGTTGAACTTGGTGTTGGGTCCGCCATGGCAGTTACAGCAGAACTGTCCATTGTAATATTTTGGCTTGTATTTGTGGCGTTTGTGTCGTTTGCAGAAGTGGAAGTCCCAACAAATCCAAAAACTATTATCAATACTATGACCCATATTAAAAAGATATTCTCTATTTTTACCACAAAACCACCATTAGATCAGATCCCAGTACATTTCCCAATTTGTTATAGCTTCATAAGATTGTTAAATAATTTTTAACCTTTTGGAATAAATAAATGTCCATATTCAGTTTAGTTAGTATTTATATTTGAACATATTCAAACAGGTTGGGTTACAGTATCGAAAATTGCAAGATAAGTAATGGTAACTTGGTAAGTACCAGGGCTGGTTCCAAATGGAACAGTGAGGTAATTGTTTGCAGTGGTGGTAATAGGTGTTAAATAAATTGTACCACTACCATATGAAATGCCACTTGCAACGTAATATACATCATACCAATAGTTATATTGAGTCTTCCAAGAGGTGACCAGATGATAACCCGTAGTAAAAGATGTTTTTTGCAGGGAACTATTTCCAAAGCCATCATATTTTAAATTACTAACCGGTATAGTACCAGTGCCGCTGCTCATAGCTCCACTTGCCTGGACATATAAATTAAGACTATTGAATGAATTAAAATCCCCTGCACAAGTTTCAATAGTGGTCGAAGCTGGATAAGATCTTTCAGAATTATCAGCCAGTGCAGGACCTAAGTCCAAAGTACTTGGAGTTACACTGAGGTATGTGAATGAATTTTTACTTGGTTTTGCAGCTGCTGGAGCCATCAAACGACCAGTTGTACTACCGCTACTACCTATTTTTGTAATTTTAGTCACGTTTACATGGGTGGTGTTGGTATCGTTGACAGAACTAGCAGTTCCAATGAATCCAAAAAAACTGCTGAAACTTATTACAAAGATTATTACTAATATTAAAACAGTATTTTCTATGTCTAACATCCCAACCATCTTCAAATATCCTTAAAACATCCTTTCATTAAACTAATTATTAGCTTTTGTGGTTGTGAACCGTATAAACTTTACGGATGGTGGGAAATATTCACATCAATAATATCTATCCTTTGAAGGAATTTAAAGACAAAATAAACTAAATTAAGGACTTTAAAATAAAATAAACTTTATAAAGTCCATAATATCCTAAAAAATATTCAGTTTCAACTTAGTTTTCAAAACTGTCCTTTGTGACTATTATCACAAAACCTTGATCAGGGTGATATAAAAATGAACCTACCTCTTGATAAATCAGATTAAACATCAAAAACTGATAAAAAATGTCAACATCCTATTTTAAGCAAAAACAAAATTTAAATGAAAAAAATAAGAATTTTTAATCGCTTTAAAAATTAGAGTAAAAAAATAAAAAATGATAATGCGATAATTTCACATTATCTCATTGATAAGTTCAGCATTCAATATTGAAGCCCCTGCAGCTCCCCTTATGGTGTTGTGACCAACAAGCACATATTTAAGGCTGTTAGAGAACACTTCATCCTTACGGATCCTGCCAACGGACACTGCCATTCCATTGCCAGCGTTACGGTCCATACGTGGCTGTGGCCTGTTCTCTTCTTCCCTTATGACCACTGGTACTTCAGGTGCTGAGTGAAGTCCGAGTTTCTGGGGCATTCCCCTGAAGGATGTGAGTGATTCCCTGATTTCATCCAGTTCAAAGTCATCCTCCATCTCTATGAAAACTGCCTCTGTGTGGCCGTCAAGTACTGCAACCCTGTTACAGGATGCACTGAGTCCGAAGTTTGCAGGTACAACGGATTCTCCATCGTACTCTCCAAGGAGGTGTAGGGTTTCAGATTCCATTTTCTCCTCTTCCCCACCTATGAAGGGTACCAGGTTGTCAACGATCGCCATGGATGGAACACCGTTGTATCCTGCTCCCGATACTGCCTGCATGGTTGAAACGTAGACTCTTTTGATGTTGAACTGGTCGTAGAGTGGTTTCAGGGTTAGGGTGAGTGCTATGGTTGAGCAGTTGGGATTGGTGACTATGAATCCATCCCAGCCCCTGTTTTTCTGCTGGGTTTCAATGAGTTCCAGATGTTCAGGGTTGACCTCTGGTATGACCAGGGGCACGTCTGGTTCCATACGCATTGCACTTGCATTGGATGCAACTTTCATGCCTGCAGCTGCAAATTTAGGTTCAACCACTGCTGCTGTATCTGTAGGTAGGGCTGAAAACACTATTTCAACATCTTTAACCTCTGCAGGGTCTGTGTCAACCACAGTTATGTCTTTCACTGATTCTGGTATTCCAGTGTCTAAATGCCAGGTCACTGCATCCTCGTATTTTTTGCCTGCCGATCTTTGGGATGCAGTCAGGGCAGTAATCTCAAATTCAGGATGATCCGCCAGTAGCTGGATGAACCTCTGCCCAACCATTCCAGTTGCTCCAAGAATTCCTACGTTTACCATTTTTCTCAACTTCCCCTTATTATTTCAATCTTTCCATCTTTCCTGAGACCTAATCTCAGTTCTCCGTTGTATATTTTTGTAAATCCATTTATTACTTCTACTATTGAACCTTTTTTAATCTTTTCCTTTGGAATGTTGTCGTCCCACAGTTCTAAAGTTACGCTTCCAGTATCATCGATGAGTTTAACCAGAACCAAGTAAACCCTTCCAGATTCATCTTTAATTTCCCTAGGAAGTTTTGAAACCATCCCAATAACGTTAACTCTGGCCAGGTCACTCTCCAACTCACTTATCTTAACGTAGTTATCATCCACAATGTCTGGATCCATCAAAGTGAATTCACAGCATCCCCTAACATCCATGAGCTTTCCAGATACCTCTAGGGGTTCACCAATATTTGAGGTCGTTAAATTCTCAGTATCTCCTATGAACTTCACTGCAATATCCTTTCGGGTATTTCCAAGGAGGTACATTTTGTTTTCATCGTAGAAGGCAAGCTTTCCCTTGAAATCAACGATTCCCTCCTTTGAAAATGTGAGGTCTTCCTTTTTGGTTATCTTGTTGAATTCTCCCGTGTAGTTCTGGAAGATTCCAGAGAGGTTGTGGGATTTGCAGGAGAGTACGTATTCATCTTCAGTGTATTCCTTCGATGTTTCATGGTTCCAGACGTCTGCAAAGAAGTTGGAACCCTCAGCCACTGCATTTGGATCGTCTGTGTAAAGATTCGCCTCTATCTGGGGATGTCCCTCATTTTCCCTGGAGGATCCCAGACCGCTTCCAGTTAGATTTGAGGAGCCCAGGATCATCTCAGAGTCATCAATTACAATGATCTTGGAGTGAACATGGTTGTTGTACTTCACAAACAGCCTGTCCCCGAAGATACCTTTCCACTGCTCAACATCATCCAGCTGATGAATGCGCCTGAAAACATCCTCCCTTTGAAGTTTGGTTATTAGATAAACTTCGAGGTTGGGATTGTTGGATAAAGCATTTTCAAACGCCGTTACAAGTTCCTCACCCAGGGTTATCCAGGGGTATATGATGTAGATGTAGTTCTGGGCGTAGCTTATCCTTTCATGGATCTTCCTGAGGTAGGACCGGTCTTCCTTTAAAAATGTTGGGAGAAACTCTGTGACGTAGTCGTCACGCTGAAAAAGCATTTACTCACCTTAAAATCAGTTTAAACCTAAAACATCTCCCATGTCACTGATCTTTCCTTCTTCTGCAGTTACAACGTATCGAACTGCCTTTATAACTCCGTTTACAAATGATTGTCTGCTTTGAGCCCTGTGAACAAATTCTATTCGTTCTCCTTCACCTGCAAAGAGTACTGTGTGGTCTCCCACGATGTCTCCTCCACGCACTGCATGTATGCCTATCTCTTCAGATGTTCTCTCACCGACCATTCCCCTTCTGCCGTAAACCCCAACGTCATCCATGTTACGGTTGAGCTCCTCTGCTATGATCTCTGCTGCCCTTACTGCTGTTCCAGATGGTGCGTCCTTCTTGTGCTTGTGGTGGGCTTCGATGATCTCAACATCGTAGTCTCCGAGTATCCTTGCAAGGTCACGCACAACCTTGAAGAACACGTTGACACCAACGGCCATGTTAGGAGCAATAACTGCCTTGATACTGTTCTTTTCTATGGTGGATCTGATACTTTCCATTTCTTCATCTGTGAATCCTGTTGTTCCAACCACCAGGTTCACACCGCATTCTGCACATGTCTTTATGGTGACCATTGCAGCTTTGGCTATTGTGAAGTCAACGAGCACGTCTGGTTTCTTCTCTGTGAGCTCTTTTTTGAGGTTTTCAGCTCCTGTGACTTTCACGCCGATTTCTCCAATTCCTATGGTCTCCCCAACATCCTTACCTTCAAAGGGAGAGTTTGGAGCTTCTATTGCTGCTACAACTTCCATATCATCCTGTTGGAGTACTGTTTTGATTATCTTTGAACCCATTCTTCCGCATGCACCTGTTACAGCCACTTTTATCATTTTATCAATCTCCGTTTAAATAAGAATATACACGATGAATCTGTAAAGATTTTTATGTTGATCCATGTTTTTAAAATAACTTTTAAAGATTTATAGGCCATTATAAATATTTTTTTTGATAAGATTTCATGATCATTCCAATTATCAAGAATCGTACCCAAGACAGTAGCCTTTACACTGATTTCAGGAGTGAAACATCACTAAGATCCATTTATATTGAAAGGCAGTGTAGAATCAGTTCAATGAGTTCAGGGGGCTCAGTTCAAAACTTCAGGGATTGTGAGAATGAAAAAAATAACTTATGAAGTAACGAACTAAAAAGAGTTGAAATGATTAAGGAGAAATGCTTAAGGGATTTAACTAAAAAAAGAGAGTTTAAAAGGGTTTTTTAGCTCAACCCTAGATCAGTCCAAGGTCATTCAAGACTTCAGCAAGTTTGGCCTTGCTCTCCTCTTTAAGGGGTGCAAGGGGCATTCTAACATGACCTGCAGGTCTTCCCATCATGTTAAGGGATTCCTTTGCAGGAACAGGATTGGATTCTATGAAAAGAACCTTCATGAGATTGTAGAGCTCGTAGTGAAGTTTGAAAGCTGTTTCGAAGTCTCCTTTGAGGCCTGCATCAACCATCTGACTCATACGTGCAGGGTCAACATTTGCAACCACACTTATAACACCCTTTGCTCCCATGGCTATCATTGGAAGGGTTAGGTTGTCGTTTCCAGAGAGTACCGCGAAGTCGGTGCAGTCAAGGTCCTGGAGCCTTTTTATGGTATGGGAAACCTTATCCATATCAGGGTTTGCCTCTTTTATTCCAACGATTCCATCGAGCTGGGCAACTTTTCCTATGGTTTCAACGTCTATGTCTGTTCCTGTTCTGGATGGAACGTTGTAAACGATTATTGGTATGTTTGTGGATTCTGATAGGAGTTTGTAGTGCTGGTAGAGTCCGTGCTGCTGTGGTTTGTTGTAGTAGGGGGTTATTACCAGGGCTGCATCTGCTCCTGAGTCTTCTGCGTGCTGTACAAGTCCCAGTGCTTCTTTTGAGGAGTTGCTTCCGGCTCCAGCTATTGCCTTCACCCTGCCGTTGACCTCATCAACGAGGATGTCAATCATCTTCCTCTGCTCGTCATGGGTTATGGTGGCTGATTCACCGGTTGTTCCGGCTGCAAGTATACCATTAACTCCATTTTCAATGAGATAGTTTATGTTTTCACGCATTCCTGTTTCATCCACCCCATCATCCTTGGTGAAGGGTGTTACCATAGCAACTGTTGTACCTTCAAAATTCATTCTAAGACTCTCCTTACAAGTTCATAAGCTTTTTTCCCATCGTTCCAGTCCACAAAAATCACCACAGAAGTTTGGCTTGAAGAAATCTCAACGATATTGATCTTGTTTCTGCGCAGAGGCTCCGTTACCTTGGTTATTATTCCAGGGGTGTCTATGAAGTCCTGGCTTGTCACCGTTATCATGGCTATCTCCATACCCAGGGACAGTGAGCTGAGGTGCTCGTTGTTAACAACCACTTCATGGAGTACTTCATGGGCCCTGTCTGCAACTGCCTTATCTATGAAGAGAGTTACAGAATTCTGGCCTGTTGATATGCCGTAGATGTTTATATCGTTCTCTGCAAGGGTATCTGTGAGTTTTGAGAGTATTCCCCTTTTTGTGAGTATCTCCTCCCCAACCACTGCAATAACAGATATTGGTTCAGAGTTCAGGGCAGTTGTTTTAAGCATCTGATCCCCTGCAGGACCTATTATCTCTGTTCCAAGGGCTGAAAGATCTCCATGCTCAAATCCTATTATCTTGGCATTTATCAATGGATCCTTGTATCTCAGTGCATGTGGATGAAGTACCTGTGCCCCGTGGGTTGCAAGGTCCCTCATCTCCTCAACTGATATTTTGTCAAGCTTCTTTGCACTCTGGAGCTTGTTTGGATCCGTTGACATCACACCGCCAACATCCGTTACAATGATGACCTCCTCTGCACTGAGGCAGTGGCCCATGAGGAAAGCGGTTATGTCACTGCCGCCCCTGCCCAGGGTTGTGATGTTTCCAGTTTCATCCCTTCCAAGGAATCCGCAGAGCACAGGTATGATACCCTGGTCAAGGAGGTTCATTATTTCCTTGGATTTTTTTTCGGTTAACTCGTAGTTAACCTTTGCATTTATATAATTACTATCTGTGATAACTGGCCAGTTGTCCATGTGAGGATCTATGTATTCAGATTTCACACCAAGAGACTCTATGGTTGCTGAGAAGATTCTGACGCTTGTTGTTTCACCCATGGATACTATGTCTGCAAGCTGCTTCTCTGTCACAGCGTCCCCTATTGCATCGTTGACTATCTTCAGGATATCATCCGTTGTCTTGTTTATGGCAGAAACCACAACAACAACCTTTTTACCCTTCATATACTCTTTCACAACAGATTCTGCTGCTTTTCTTATTCGTTCTCCATTTCCTACGGATGTTCCTCCGAATTTGGCCACAATTACTTCCATTAAATACACACCTTTAGGTTAAAAGCATTCTATAAAAATTAATATTAATTATAGTATATTTTTGTTTATAAGGATTTATAAAAATTTTATAAAAATATATGAGAATTGTAAAAGCTAGATAAATATAAAAGTTTAAGTTTAAATCTTAAGATCGTGTAATCTTAAGAATGCAAACTTAAAATAGTTTTTTAAGATTTCTTAGGACTGCAGTCTACTTATGACTGGTTCCTAACTACTCTGGTTACGTATCCAGCTATTTTGTTTCTTAAATGTTTTGTACTGACTGTTGAGAACTCTTCAACTAATTTTTTGTTCTTGTCAAAATCAGTTGTGAACTGGCCCTCGTAGGTTTCGATCAGTTCTTTAGCTGTTCTTTTAACGAATGATGTTCGTATGTTACCCATGCTTTTCCCTCCTTAAAATTTTTTCTTGTTCTCTTTTACTCATACTCGCGAGTATCTTCATTATACGGGTAAGGCTGACTTCATCAATTTTCTTTTCCCTTGCTATCTCTTTGATCTTTTCGTGAATAAATGCTTCTCTCTTTTTATCCTCGATCTCAATGCCCAGTACGATCTTGGCATTGAGTATGTCTCTTGCAAGGGATGTTCTTCTCTCAATGAGATTTATTATCTCTTCATCCATTTCATCTATCTTATTTCTTGAATCCTGAAGTAGTCTTAAAGCTTCTTCCCTATCCACTGCGAACCACCTTCGTGCCTTCGTTGTCAACCCCTGTTCTTATGACCCTTCCAGGGTAGGAACTCCATGATTCCTCCACTACGTCGGCATGCCTGTTGTCGGCTACTGCTACAAATGAGGGTCCTGTACCTGAAAGCCCTGCTGCCACTGCACCAGCATCCAAAGCATCCAAAGCAATGTTTGAATCAAATCCCAGTGCTGAACAGTAAAGAAGTCCGTTCAAGGTCAGTGCACTGTAAATTTTTCCATTCAAGGCTTCATCAAATGCCATTTTAACCCATGGAGCAAGGAGTTTCATACGTCCCACATCTGACTTTGCAGTGGGTGACTTTCTATCTGGCATATGTATTAATATATTTTGCTCCTCCATGTTTTTCTTCTGTAGAATTTTCCTCTTCATGTTGTCTGTGACTGTCAGACCCCCGAAGAAGGAGGCACTTGCATCATCGAAGGCACCTGTTATGGTAACTCCTGCCTCAAGGGAGGCATCTATGGCTATGTTGAGAAGATCAAGTTCGTTCAAACCTGCATCTTCAAGTTCAAATCCGTACTCATTCATGATTGCACGTGCAGTTGCCATAACCACTGCGTTGGAAGTTGCACTGCTGCTTGAAAGCCCAGATGCAGCTGGAAGTGTGGAGGTTGTTTTAACGCTGACGCCTGTCTGAAGGTCCAGGTACTTCAGTTCACCCCTTATCCTGAGGATTCCGAACCTTTCAATGACCTTTTCAACACAGAGTTCCATGAGCCTGGTGTCAACGAAACTGTCTGTTTCACATAATATTGAAGATTTAGGACCTTTTAATTTAACTTCTGCATTAACATAGAGTTTTATGCCAAATGCTGAACCGAATCCTGTTGATATTGCATTTATTACTGTGGCAGAGCCTGGAGATCTGACTTTTGTGTTCAATAATATCACCACTGGCATTTAAAAGATTTTATATTTAATATCTGATTCAATGTACCCATTAAAAGGACATTAAAAAGTATTCTGTACTATAAACAGGGATACATTAACTATATAAGTGGGACTTAATAAGGGTTTCCAGACCATTTAACTTGATTGGAGATGGATGATCCAAACAGTTTTCACAAAAACATGCATTAAAACTAGCAATCTTAAAAATCGTTTAATCTATTACACATTCCAGTTTTAATTGTTACTTGTACATCATGGTGCCTGTGCGTATCAAAGCCCAACCAATATAACAACAAGAAGTAGTATGAGCACTCCAATGATCATGATCCTGTTTATTTCCCTTTCCTTATCCTACTTTCACCCATGAAATTATTTCTGTTTTTGATTTTATTTACATATTATCTAGGGGTAATTGATGATAATATAGAAAGATGGTGAAAAAAGTTCGATATAAATTATATAGGTAACGAAGGACTAATAAAAATAATAAAAATAGTATCACATACATTGAAGTTTCGAAGTGATGATCATGGACAAGAATACCAAAATAGTTTTAACAGTTGTCGGTGGGGGATTGACGGTGTTGTTACTGCTTATGATAGTATTTGTTGCCTACGTCGGCAGCTCCACAGATGGAAACCCATTTGGAGACACGATTGCAGTTATACCACTTCAGGGTGAGATTGGATACGCATCCTCAAGTGTGCTCAGCGGTGATGTTGTAACGCCTGAAACCTTTGACGATGAGATATCCCAGGCAGAGGACGACCCTTCGGTGAGTGCAATCCTCGTTGAAGTTAACAGTCCCGGGGGAACCCCTGTTGCCAGTGAAGAGATCATGGAATCCATCAAAGATTCAAAAAAACCAGTTGTGGTCTGGATAAGTGACGTGGGAGCTTCAGGTGCCTACCTTGCATCAACGTCTGCAGACAAGATCGTTGCAAGCCCCTCATCCATGGTTGGGAGTATCGGTGTCATCATGGACATGACTGACCTCTCAGGTCTCTACCAGAAGCTGGGCATAAACAAGTACTCAATAAAAGCCGGAGAATACAAGGATATGGGTGCAGATTACCGTAATCTAACATCTGAGGAGAGGAGCATGCTTCAGTCAATGGTGGATCAGGATTACGCCCATTTCATAAGCATAGTTGCAACCAACAGACACCTCAACGAGACCTACGTTGAAAGTGTTGCAGGTGGAAGGATATACACAGGCACGCAGGCAAAAGATTTAAAGCTTGTGGATGAAATTGGTAGTAAGGAACATGCACTGGATCTTGCAGCAAAGCTGGGTGGAATAAAGGGTGAATACAACGTGCAGACCATAACTCCGCCAACAAGCTTTGAGGACATGCTCAGCAGTGTTTCCTCAAGCCTTGCCTACTCCCTTGGTAAAGGAATTGGAAGCAACCTTAAGGAAGGTTCAATCGAGTATATATTCCAATAATGGCATAGATTACAATACGTTCATTTATGATTAGTAAAAAAATTTGAGGTTAAAAAAGAGGTGAATAAATATGGTAGTTAAAGTCGAAGTATTTACATCCCCTTCCTGCCCATACTGCCCAATGGCAATCGAACTTGTAGATGAAGTTAAAAAGGATATGGGTGACCAGTTAGAAGTTGAAAAAATTGACATATCCATCAACCAGGAAAAGGCCGTTGAATACGGATTGATGGCAGTACCTGCAATTGCCCTTAACGGTGTTGTGAAATTCGTGGGTGCACCAAGTAAGGAAGAACTCGTTGCAGCCATCAAAGAAGAAACTGGATGATCAACTGGTAAGGTACTACCCTTCATTTTATAATTTTTTTTTATGTACTTGGTACTTTTAAATTTTATAAGAAATTTTATAGGAATATTTGCTAATTTTAAATACTATTTTTTTTAAAGTAAGTCCATGGAAAACACAGAGACTCCACAGGTTAACCTTCCAATTTCTGAGGAGGAGTACGGTATCACAACTGGCAGCGCTGCAACAGGAGCAGCCCTTGCAGCACTTCTATCCCTGAAGGGGGATGTGAAGGTTGTGACCATCCAGACACCCATCACCCAACTGGACATAGATGTGGAAAGCTCCCAGAAAGTGACTGAAACATCTGGAAGGGCTTCGGTGATAAAAAGACCCTACAACGACCCTGATGTTACAAGAAACCTGGAGTTCTTTGCAGATGTGACCCTGAAAAGGGAGCCAGGTATAACTGTGGATGGTGGTGAGGGTGTTGGAAGGGTTACAAAACCTGGACTCCAGGTTCCAGTTGGAGGGGCAGCAATCAATCCTGTTCCACGTGAGATGATACGATCCAACCTTCAGGGAATTATTGAAAATGAATTTCCTGATTATAAGGGTGCTGAAGTTGTAATATCAGTTCCAGAGGGCAGGGAAACTGCCAAAAGAACCATGAATCCTCGTCTTGGTATCGTTGATGGGATCTCCATACTTGGAACAACTGGTGTTGCCCGTTCCATGTCTATTGAAAGTTACAAGAAATCATTCAAGTGTCAGATGGACGTTTCACTGGCTGAGGGATATGATGAACTCATCTTCGTGCCTGGGAACATCGGAGAGAAACTTGCACTGAAACTCCTGGATGTTGAGGATGATGAGGTGGTTCAGATGAGCAACTTCGTTGGTTACATGCTCTCTGAAGCAGAATCAGCAGGTGTTAGGAGGATCACCCTCTTTGGACATGCAGGTAAGCTCATCAAGATCGCTGCAGGCATATTCAACACCAAGCACAGCGTTGCAGACGGCAGACGCGAGATCATGATGGCACATGCAGCCCTTCGTGGTGCAGATCCTGGAGTTGTGAAGAGGATATTCGAGTCCAACACAACCGAGGAGATGATAGACGTTCTAAATGAATTTGATCTGGTTCTGCCTGTTTTTGATAGTATTGCAGATTCAATTAAAGAGCTCTGCACTGCCAAGTATCAAATGGAATTTGATGTGGTGATACTGAAGATGGACGGGACCGTGCTTAACGATAATCATGAGATAGCTGTTGGATCCGTGGGGGATTCAAAAATTAGGCAGGATCCTTAGATCATTAAACTCAATGCCTTGTCTTTTTTTAATTTTGGAAATTTTTTTTTATCTGGGAATTTTATAAATAAACCTTCTTTAACCCATGGAATTCAAATATCCAATAATTTATGATAAAATCTTATAAAATACAACATGAAATGATAAGATTGAAATATTTACAAAATTCATTATAAAATAAATAATTAAAAGAAACTATTGATTTATAAGAAAGATACTGATTCAACAAACATAAACTTTTCAAGCTTCGGGTTAATTCCCTTTCTTGAACGTTCGTTGGTTAAGACATTTCAGTATCAATTTTTTAAAGTTGGAGGTGGATTAAATGGGTGAAAAAACGTTTACACATCTTACAGAGGGTGGTGTTCACATGGTTGAGGTTGGAGACAAACCAGTTGTGAGGAGAACAGCCACTGCAAGGGGTAAGATCTATTTAAAGGAAAGTACCGTGGATCTAATCAAAAACAATGAAATAAAAAAGGGTAACGTGCTCACAACAGCACAGATCGCTGCCATCAGCGCCGTGAAATCAACCCATCACACCATACCCCTCTGCCACGCCCTGAAGATAACGGGAATTGAGGTGGACTTCAATGTAGAACTTGACACCATAGAGATAGAGGTGAGTGTCAGATGCGATGGAAAAACAGGTGTTGAAATGGAAGCACTTACAGGCGCAAGTGTTGGACTTCTAACCATATGGGACATGGTTAAAAGTATTGAAAAAGATGATAACGGCCAGTACCCATCAACGAGGATGTCTGACATTGAGGTTGTGAGGAAGGAGAAGGTGGGACTTTGAAGAGCAAAATTGCCCTGCTTCTCTTTGTCATGATACTGGTTTCCATGGTTGGTGCTGGATACTCACAGAACATTAGAATCAACAGGAACAGGACACCAGATCTTGCAGTTGATGATGCAGACCTGGCCATTCAAAGTGAAACATTTCATCCATCCCAATCTCCCCTTGTGAATTTTCTACCCCTTGGGATTCACATACCAAGACCAGGACAGGTACTTCAGATATTTATCCTGGGCTCCCTACTTGGTTTGAGCTGGGTCATGGCCAGAAAGGGAGATATGGAGTTTTAACAGAAGATTCCGTTGATTTTTAAATCAGTGAGGAACTTCAGTTTACAGGTTAATAATTATAACCTAACAATTTTTTTTACATACCCTAATGAAACATAAAAACTAAAATTTTAATCAAACCCTACGATTTGATTGTCATGGAAACTATAAAAAAGGAAATCAGAGAGATTATAAAGGCTTCTTATCCAAATATAAAGGAGTTGAACCCTGCACAGAGGGCTGTGGTTGATTCTGGATATTTGGAGGATGACACCAACTACATCATCGCCATTCCAACTGCCAGTGGAAAAACCCTCCTTGGAGTTATGGCTGCACTGAACACTGTGCTGAAGGGAGGTAAAGCAGTTTATGCAGTACCATTAATATCCATCCAGAACGAGAAGGTTAAGGAGTTCAAAGCCTTTGAGAAGTTTGGAATCAAGGTGGGTAAGCATCCTTCATCCTCTGATATTGCTGTTATGGTTTTTGAATCCTTCGATGCAGTGACACGTTTCTCATGGAACACCCTACGTGAGGTTGATCTACTCATCATCGATGAATTCCACATGATAGGGGAGTACTCAAGGGGTCCAACCATCGAGTGTGCAATAACACGTTCAAGGATACTGAACCCTGGCATGAGGATGGTTGCACTTTCAGCAACACTGCAGAACATGCCTGAACTTTCCTCATGGATGGATGCACATGTTGTTCAGCATGATTACCGTCCGGTACCACTTTACAAGGACGTGCTCACAACCGAGGAACTTGGACTTAAGAACAAGAACGATGTGATCCTGAAGATACTGAACCAGTCCATGGAGGAGGAATCCCAGGCCCTGGTGTTTGTATCAACACGCAGATTCACAGAATCCCTTGCAAACCACATCGCAGGCAAGATCAAACGAAAGATACCCTCTGAGAAGAAGAAGGTCTTCAAGGAGGTTGCAGACAAGATACTGGACGTTCCAAAGCGCAGGGGAACCCTTCCAACTGCTGTCTGTCTGAAACTTGCAGAGTGTGTTGAGAGCGGTGTGGCATTCCACCATGCAGGGCTTTTCGACAAGCAGAAGGAGATCATCGAGGATGAGTTCCGTGCAGGAAACCTTCTCATGATAACTGCAACCCCCAGCCTCATGTACGGTGTGAACCTCCCCTCCAAGAACGTGGTTATAAGGGATTACACACGCTGGACAGGTCAGGGACCCCAGCCAATACCTGTATTCGACTACGAGCAGATGTCTGGAAGGGCTGGAAGGCCAGGCTACGATGATGAGGGATACTCCTACCTCATTGCCAAGAGTGTTGATGAGGCCTTCAACCTCAAGGACCATTACATCTACGGTGAGATAGAGACAACCAATTCCAAGCTCATTGAGAACAGGGATGCTGTTTACAAGCAGATAATAACCCAGGTGGCATCCAGCCTTGCAAAGAGTCCCCAGGAGATTCTGGAGTTCTTCAACGATACCTTCTACGGTTTCCAGATGTCCCACAACGAGTACATGTCTGCATTTTCAGCTGATTCAATGGAGTACGATTTGAAGGAGGCCCTTGACTTTCTCATGCAGAACGGTATAATCCGTGCAACACCTGACGGGCTTAAGGCAACGGACTTTGGAATGCTCATTGCCAAGAGCAATTACACAGTTGAAACAGCAGTTAAACTCAGGGAGTTTGCACGTTCAGGTGACATCGAACCTGAGAAATTACTGTATGAGATTGCAAGAACACCTGACATTCCAGTTATCACCTTCAAGGGTCGTAAGAGCAAGGATCCTGTCAGGGAACGGTTGTCCAAGGCAGGTATCTTTGCAGTGGACATGGGACTGGCTGAAGCAACGGCTGCAACCCTCATGGAGTGGCTGGATGAGCGCAGTGAGTACGAGATAGAGAACGCCTTCAACGTCTACGCTGCATCAACCAGAAGAACCTCCTACGAGGCATCACTCCTTGTGAAGTTCTTCAGGAAGATATGTGAGGTTCTTGGGATCTACACAGGACTCAATGAACTTGACACCCTGTCTGCAAGGCTTTACTACGGTGTTAAGGAGGATCTGGTGCCAATGGTTCTATCAGTTAAGCGTCTGGGCCGTAGGAGGGCACGTGCCCTTGTTGATGCCTTCGGAACGGATCTCAGATACGTTTCACGTGAGGAACTCCTGCGTATTGAGGGAATAGGTCCAAAAACTGCTGAATCAATAATTAAATGGTGCAGGGAATGAAATTTGACTTTGACAAGCCCCTTAAGAAGGTTGAGCTTGTTGAGATGCTCAAAGATGAGGCGGATGAAATTTCAGTAAGGGACATAATGGAGATCTACACTGAAATGAACAGGGAAGGAAAGTACGTTCAGAAGAGCTACCACAATGAGTACATCAAATTTTACATCAAATCCTATCTGAAATATTTAAAGGATTTAAAAACCGATGAAACTCCCTATAGATCCTACGTTGATATGGAGAAGTTACGAGACACTGTAGAACATCTGGAAAGCCTGTTTGAACGCCATGAAAAGTATTCAAAACCCCGTTTAAAGAAGGTGCTTTACGTGACAACCCTTTACCCAACCTTTGTACTGGAAGAACCAATACACATCATCGGATCGCAGTTTCCAGGTGGTTTGAAGGTTAAAAAGAAGGGTGAAACCTATTTATGTCCAGTCAAGGAGAAACAGGAAGAAAGTCCCAATGCCCTCTGTAAATTCTGTATTGCAGAGCAGGATGAAGATGTTTGAAAGGGTTGTAAAGTCTAAAAGAATGTAAATTCTAAAAGAATGTAAAGTCTAAAAGAATGTAAAGTCTAAAAGAATGTAAAGTCTAAAAGAAAAATAGATTCTAAATTTAGAGGTTAAATAAATCTTAAATTTATGTTTAAGGTTTTTAAATTTATGTTTAGGTGAAGGGAATGAAATTCAACTTTGAAAAGCCCCTTAAGAAGTTTGAACTCGTTGAGTTACTGAAAAGGGAGGTGCAGGATATCTCAGTGATGGATATCATGGAGGCCCACAGCTACCTGGTCAGTGAGGGCAGGTACGTTCAGGAGAGCTACCGCGACGAGTACCTGAAAGCCTACGTCAAGGCATTTTTAACACGTTTGAGGGATCTGAGAAACGACAACGTCCCCTATCCTTCAGATGTGGATGTGGATGAACTGAAGGAGGCACTGGACAACCTGGAACATCAGGAGGAGAATCTGGTTGAGGGAGAGTTCAACCCCTGCTTCTGGAGGATATACGGTGTTATGTCCATCTACACAAGCTTCGTTCTGGAAGAACCCATACACGTTGTTGGAACACCATTTCCAGGCGGTTTCAAGGTTAAAAAGGTGGGTGATGACTACCTCTGCCCTGTTAAGGAGAAACAGAAGGACAATCCAGGGGCTGTCTGTGGTTTCTGCATTGCAGAGCAGGATGAGGATGTTTGAAAGTTAGCCTTACTTATAAATTGCAAACATTAACTTATTGAAATTGATTTTATAAAGTTTAGTTCAAGATTCTTTACCAAAAATATGAATAAGAGATGTTGATATAAATAAATGGATGTGCCCTGATGCCTGAAAGTTTTGTTGCCATTACTTCAAAGGAGAAAATGACCAAAGAGGAGCTTCTATCCCTCCTCAAAAAGGAAGCCCGTAACCTTCACATGAAGGATATCATGCTTGCAACTGCATTCTTCCAGGAGGATGCCCAGTTCATGCCCAAGGGCTACAGAGAGGACTACATCAAAACCTTCTCAAAGGCATTTTTCACACGGATCAAGGACATAAAGGAGGACGATGACCACTACCCTGGTTTCGTGGACATGGCAAAGCTTCGAGGCTTCTTCAAACTTCTTGATGAACAGAAATCAAAAGCTAAAGGTGATAGAGAGCTCTGTTTTCTGAGGATTGCACGTATCGTTGCAACCTACACAACCTTCGTCCGTGAGGAATCCATACATCCTGTTGGAACGAAATTTCCAGGCGGTTTCACCCTTAAATTTCATGATGGAGAGTACCTGTGTCCTGTGAAGGAAAGGCAGAAAAAGAATCCAAGTGCACTTTGCAGGTTCTGTGTGTCTGTTCAGGATGAAGATGCGGTTTAATCGTGACTTTTAAAGTTTTTATTGATTTTTAATTTCTTATTTGTATAATAAAAAACATATTTAATGAAATTTTTTAAAATAAAGATTTATAATGATTTTTTTAAGTTTTGAATTAAAATCTCTAATATTCTTGTTATAAAATTAAAAAGTAACAGTTCATCGAAATTTAAAAATAATAACTTTCATTAAAAATATTCTACAGTAGAACCAGGTTAAGGATATGGATTCTGAACCCTCCAAAAAACTCAAAACAAATCATTCCTTACTGATCTTATCTGCAATTCCATTTAAGGAGATGAATTTATCTGCAACCTGTATGAATTCCTCTGTTATTCCCTGAATAAGGAAGTAGGCTATTTCAACCTTTTTACCCCTTCTTTGAACCTCTTCAATGGCCCTGAAGTAGTCGTAGTCCCCTGAAACGATTACTGCTGTGTCGTACTGGTCGTCCATTGCAAAGGATATGAGATCTGTGGCCAGTGCAATGTCAACACCCTTCTCAACCTGTTCAGTTGTCTGGTTCTCCATTCCACAGTAATCACACTTCACAGTCACCCTATGGGTTTTGAGGGGAACAGCTGTAACGTTGAAGCCGTTGTAGCTCAGCATGTCAAGGAACCGTTTCTGGGCTGGGAACTGGCTTGAACTTTCCCTGGGAATTGCAGCGTAGTAATGTGAACTTACAAGCTTCCTGCCACTGACCAGTTCATCCCGAAGCTTCAGCATATCGATCTTGTAGCCCTTCTGGTAGTTGCTGCAGCCATGGAAGAGGTTTGCACCATCTATGAATATCATAACACGTTCTTGCATCTTGGAACCTGGAACTATTATCTTTTAATTATACTGCTTGTGTGAATCTGATATTAATAATTGTGGTATTTCAACATGGTTACAATTGTGGAACATTATCTGGCAAGTTCCACAAAAAATGGAAACTTAAAAAACTTATTATCTATAATCCAAGCTTCATCTTAAAAGATTCTTTTATAAATGGATTTTTAAGAATTTTATTTTGGAAAATATTAAATATACGATTGCTCTGAAAATGAAAAATAGAGGTGAATTATGCTGACAGAAATGTTTGGAAACCATCCCCAAGTTAAGATTATAGAACTCCTTCTTTCAAATCCCCACTCAGAATACAGCGAAAAAGACCTTCTCGAACGTGCAGGAATTGGCGGAGACACCCTTCATGAATTTTTCAACAAACTGAAGGATTGTGGTTTAATAAAACCCACAAGAATGGTTGAAAATACCCAATTCTACAGTGCAGATATGGAATCCTCAACCATGCAGGCCCTGAAAGCATTTCAGGCTAAATTGAACCAGATAAACGTTGAAAAAGAAGTTGATGCTATGGAAGGTGGAGCTGGAAGTGAGGAAAGCTCTGAAAGTTTGGGGACAAAAGAAAACCCGCTTTCCAAAAATAAAAGGAATAAAATAATAGCAGAACACCTCATGGCAAAGGAACTGACCCGAAAAGAAATTTTATCAGTTGTTGAGCCCTATTACTCAGATGAAGATGATCTTTACAATATCTTTAAAAATGCACTGACCTTCGCATTCGCATCGGATGAACCCTTCAAAACTGCAAACACATACCTAAACAACGTTTCTAAATTTTATTTTCACTTCAAAAAAAGCATATTCTATGGTTCCAACGCCAGCATGTTCAAGAACATGATCATGGAGAAGAAGGGATCCCACATAAAGGTTAAAAACCGAGGGGAGTACCGCAGAGCGCAAGAAGAATTCAGCAGGGAGCTGGATATTAAACCACCAAAGTCTGTGAACGTTTTAAACGCAATAATGGATGATAAAAACAGTATCCAGAAGATAATGTACGATCCAGACTATTACCTGCGGATCAAAAACATATTCCCATCATACGTGTCAGAGCTTCAAAGGTTGAAGATCATAGTGCTGCGCAGCTTTGAGGAGGAAATTGAAGGCCTTGAAGCCAAGAAACAGCCGGAAGTTATGGGAGAAGTGATCGACAGTGCAAACAGGATTATAAAGGAGCTTGAAGCAAAGAAGGAGATTTTGGAAGAAAGTTGATGATGATCCTTTAAATCCCAACACCCCTTCTAAACCCTTAAATTATTTCTAAACTCCTCCAATCCAGTTATATATTCTATTCTGACTCCATGATCTTTATGGTTTTACAGTTTTAAGGTAGTCGCGAACTCTGCCAACTTCAAGATCCCAATCAGAAAGCTCATTCTTCTCAACAACCTCAATGAATTTCTCGTAGGCTTTGATTGAATCCTCTTTTTTCTCAAGATCCTTCAGAACGTTTCCCATACCAAGCCATGCCTCAGGATCCTCTGGATCTATTTCTTGTACTGCTTTGTAGCATTCAAGAACATCTTCTGGTCTTTCAAGGCCCATGTATATTTCAGCCTTCAGGGTGAGTGCACTTGTGAATTCTGGCTCAACCTCCAAGATGTCAGTTATGCAGTTAATTGCTTCATCTAATTTACCCATATCTGCCATGGCACAGGTTTTGTAGTAGATTATGGACGTGTTATGTTTATTTATATCTAAAGCTTTGTTATAAAATCCTATTGCTTTATCAAGCTTGTTTAAAGATGCTGATGCCAGTCCAAGGTACAGTAATATGTCTTCATCTTCAGGTTCCATTTTTAAAGCCAATTTCAAATATTTTATGGCATCCTTATAGTTTTCAAGCTCAAATAAGGTTATTCCCTTATTTTTCAGGGCTAAGAATGAGTTGGGATCCATAGTGAGTGCATCATCGAAGTAATTCAAAGCCAGAGTCTTTTTACCCAAAGAAGCCATTATCAAAGCTTTTAAGATGATTGCGTTGATGTTTTCTGGTTCAGATTCTAAAAATTTGTCTATGGATCGTTCTGCTTCGTCAAGATCATCCAGGTATAACAATGCCAGAGCCTTGTTGTAGTGAACATCAGTGTAGTCTGGATCCAGTTCCAAAACTTTATCAAAACATTGAAGTGCTCTTTCATCATCTCCGAGTTCTATCAATCCCGTTCCCTTCAAGAAAATTGCTGTAACATTATCTGGTTCCAATTCCAATGCCTTTTCAAGGAATTCTATTGCTTCAGCAGGTTCATTTTCCTCAAATTTCTCATTTGCCAGTTCAATATAATCAGATACTTTTGAAGCCATGTTTTTTCACCCTTTTATTCCTGTAAAAACCAATACCCTCTTTAAATAATCAGAACTTGCCAACTTCTAGGCCTTGGAACTGCCTTAGAAATATGGAATCCCTGTTTTTTGACTGGAAGTTCTCAAGTTAATAAGGTATGATCTCTTTATTTATAATTATCAATAAGATTATTCCGGATTAAATAATTAACTATATGTCTGCAAAATAAATTTAAAAAACAATCCACAGGCAAGACCACATTTTATGAATTTCCATTCTTCGAATCAGGTTAAATGTTAAATAAAACCTTTAATATTTCATAGATTACTAAAAAGAAATTTCTAGAAAATTTCACTTGAGAGCAAAACTAAAAAAATTCCTTTTTTATAAATATTATTCGCTATCTGATATTTTTGAAGGAACAAAGGAATAAGGCGCACATCAATTTTATTTTATCTTTATCAATACGATATAGCCTTAGTTTCATGCTTCCCATCATTATCATCTATTTAACGGTTATTAATTGCTTTTCCTTCCTCCCATGTAGGAAATAGTAAAGAACAATGGTTGCAAGTATCACCATGACTATGGTTGAATATGAACCGCGGTATCCTAGGAAAGGAATGAAAAATCCGAATAGATAAGGTCCTACTCCAAATCCCATGTCATAAAACATATAATAAGTGGCTGTTGCCAGTCCTAATTTATGAGGTGGAGCTACTTGTATGGCAATTGCCTGGGAAATGGATTGAAGGTTACCAAAACCTAACCCAAACAATGCTCCGGCTAATAATAAAGTAAGTCCCAAGTTGGCTTGACTAAATAATAACATAGCAATTGCGAAAATGAAAAGGCAAGGATACATCACAATATTTGCACCTTTAGCATCCATTAAACGGCCTGAGAATGGTCTTGAGACCACGACTGTACTGCGAATACAATGAAGTAGAAACTTGCAGCATTTACCAAATTGATCTGCTCAGCATAGATTGGAATAAAAGTTAACACACCTGAATAAGCAAAACTAATGATTAAGGCAATGATTGAAATGGGTATCGCCTTAAATTCAAGGTAATTTGAAATTTTAAAGATTTTTGCACCTTTAATTTTGTCTGGTTTAGATATTTTATGAGCTGGTTCCTTAACTGCAAAGGACATGAAAAAACAGAGGATAGCTAATATTAAATTAAAAATAAAAATCACGTTAAAATCTGCATACTCTGTTAAAAGAATTCCTATAAAAGGGCCTATTGCTGTTGCCAATATTATACTTATACTAAAATAACTAAGGCCTTCTCCGAGTCTATTGGCAGGAAGAATCTGGGCAACAATTGTTGCTATAGTTGTGGTTGCCACTCCAAAAGCCATTCCCTGTAAAATTCTGATGAGTATTAACAATGGTAAACTGGTTGCCACAAAATACAGTGCTGATGGGATGGCAAAGAATATTATACTGACAATTAAAATTTTCCTATTTTCTACATCGTCAATAATGCGTCCAATTCCTAATCGACCAAACAAAGCTCCAATAACAAAAATACTTGAAACAAGTCCAGCTACACCTGTTGAAGTATGAAATCTATTTATGGCATAGGAAGCTATCGTAACCAACAATAGATAAAATATCAAAGCAATTATAAAATTAACCACAGATAATGTGATAAACTCTTTTGTCCATAATTTTTCCCTATTCATGTTATTATCCTTCTAAAAAAATTCAGAATATGTTTAGCTGGTATATTTAGTTGTAATTTTTAATTTTTTCAATGGTGTTTTCAGTAAACAGATTGATAATTATCATTTTTAGGGAGGGAAACCTCCCCAAACTAAGAGTGTTAAAAATTAATAAAAAGGGAGATTGTGGAATGTTCCATTCCCTAAATCTCTAAATCCCTCAATCCAGTTAGAATTTTCTCTTCCAACTCAATTATCTTACCCTTGATAACTTCTGGAGCTTCATACTCAACTTCCTCGTACTCTATCTCCTTGTAATTGGAGATTGAAAGACCGTAGTCGTTTTCCTTGATTTCTTCAAAGGGTACGAAGAAGCACTTGGCCTTTCTGTCTGTGAAGTCCTCGTTTTCCCTGTTTTTGAACATCTCAATGATGTCTGGTATGTCTCCCTTACCATCTATGAAATTTCTCTTATCATCTAAAGAGTAGCCGTCTGCCTCCATGTCGTAGAACCAAACCTTCTTGGTGGGTTCTCCCTTGGTGAAGACAAGTATTCCTGTTGAAACTCCTGCGTAGGGTTTGAAAACACCCGAGGGCATGGATATCACGGCGTCCAGCCTGCAGTCCTCTAACAATCTTTTTCTTATGGATTTGTGTGCCCTGCTGTTACCGAATAGAACTCCTTGGGGAACGATAACTGCACATTTGCCACCAGTGGTCAGTACGTTGTACATCAACTCTAAGAATAGAATTTCTGTTTTGGTGGTGTTTATAGAGAAATCATCATTTAATTCATCCTTATTTATGCTTCCTTTAAATGGAGGATTGGCCAGGACAACGTCATACTCAGATTTTTGCTCGTATCTTGTGGATAGAGTATTTATCTGTTCTATTTGAGGGTTGCGTATACCATGCATCATGAGGTTCATTAAAGAAATCCTCACCATGGTCTGATCAAAGTCAAATCCATAAAAAGAGTTGTTTTTAAGAAATTGGAACTCACTTTTGTTTAGTTTGTCCCCTTTGAAGTTGTATTCCACACCATCTTCATCCACTTTAATTAAATCTTTGGAAGTGTTTTCTTTTAGGATGTGTCTGTAGGTGTTGACCAAAAAACCTGCTGTACCACATGCAGGGTCACAGATAGTTTCTCCCACTTTAGGATCTACTAATTCCACCATCATCTGAATTATATGCCTTGGAGTACGGAACTGACCATTTTTACCAGATGTTTTCAGTTCAGCTAAAAGGTACTCGTAGATGTCTCCCTGAGTATCCCTGTTCTGCTCCTTTATGTGCATACTGTCAATTATACTGGTAACTTCGGTTAATAAAGTTCCAGTTGGAATAGCGAAGACAGCATCCTTCATGTATCTTTGATATAAAGATGTTTCATCACCTAAATCTCGAAGAAACGGAAACACTTTCTCCCTTACATGTATAAGCATTTCATCAGAGGTCATGTTCTTCCATTTAGACCATCTGCAGTCAGGACAATCCTTAAACAAAGATTCATATTCCTCTCCACTGAGCTTAGTATTCTGCTCCCTAACAGTTTCATCATCATCCAAACGTTTCATGAAAATTAAGTATGACATCTGTTCAATGGCCTGCAATGGATTAGATATCCCACTGCTCCAAAATTTATTCCATAACTGATCTATCTTTGATTTAAGGTCTGAATCTAACATGTGAGTTCTCCTTTGAAAGCTTTCTGCATGAGTACATTGAAGAGGTTGTCCATTTCTTGTTTGGATTGGTTCTGGTGGTGTTTTAGTTGTTCTACCTTCTGGACGATTTCTGCGAAGTGGTTTTGGAGATCTAATGGAGGACTAGGAATTTTTGTATCCTTTATCATTGATAAATTCAAATTCTTCTGCCTAATTCCTCTTTGTCTTTTTCTAAAAAATTTCCTTCCGATTTGTATAGCGAAATATACGTAGATAATGTTTGAATTTTCATATTCTAACTCAGAATAAGCTATTGCTTGATTACAAGAAGATGGAACTGTTGTAATACTTGATTTAAGAGCAGCAGTATCATACATACCTAATAACAACGAATTCGGTTTTATTAATTTAGCATTAGAATTTTCTATGGCTTTTTCAGTTATTCTTTCAATACTGTTGCTTATATACATTGAATTTAATTCACCTGAAGTGTACCATGGAACATCACCCATAAAAAAGGTTTTATCTTTTCTTGATGGAGTTCCTCCACTTTTCCAATTTCCCAAATCTGAAAGGCTTAATATTTCCCAACCTTTAGGGTTTTTAACTGGATCCCCAAACATCTCCAGGAAAACACTTTTCAAATATTCATCAATCAGCACATCAGCTTCAGCCCTCCATTCCTTGAGCTTTTCAGCTTTTTCAAGGATTTCAACTATTTTTTGCTGGGTTTTGAGGGGTGGGAGTGGAACTTGAAGTTTTAAATAGTCTTTTAATCTTAAATTTCTAATTCCTGTAGTTTGGTTTTGCAATAAATTAGTAAATCCTTTCCTATGGATTAAAACAAGCCAATAATAAAGATATTTAGGATAAACAACCTTTTTATCAGCCCTTAATAATTGAATAAAATTACCACATACATAATCTCTATTTTCAATTAGATCAAATAAAATAACTCTCCCAACCGGTTGGGATGGTCCTCCACCTGATTTTTCCAAAAGGATATCCATATATTCTAATTTTTTATTTTCTATATCCTTTTTAGATATTTCACGAAAGGCTACATCATCTAATTTCAATTTAAAATTTTTGGTATAATTTGTTGATCTTAAAACTGGAGTTCCGTCAATTTCATCAGATTCTTTACCCCAACATCCAGCTTTTTGGGATTCTAAAAGATCATTCAATTCCATAAGATTCCAGTTTTCATTCAAATCTTCATCCTTAAAAATGATCATTAATTAAACTCCTAATTTTTCTTTTTCAATGTTTAACTTTACTTTTGCCCTTTGGAATTCATCAATGTAAACTTCAATCATTGAATCTCTACTCTCTGAAGGCCATACTGTCCTATCTCTATCAGAACAAAATATTGCCATTTCATCTACGGATACAAATATTGCAGATGAAATATTTTCAAAATCCAAACAGTCTGAAGGTGCTGATGCTCCAGATCCCCATCTAAAACTAAGTTTATCTGTTTTCTCGGAATAATGTTTAACTTTTTTCAAGAAAACTTCTTCAGTAATTTTATCCGTTTTATAATCTTCAAAATAATTCCTCATTTCATTTCCAAGTCTTATTATTTCATCCAATAATGGTAAACAGAAATCTAAATACTGGCCTTTTGTTACTGAATTTAATTCATAAACCATTCTAAAGGATTTATAGTTAGATTCCCAATATACATTAATATCCTCAATTTTTTCATCACCATCTATGACAATTGGTCTCTCATCTTCATCCAATTCAGGATCAATCCAACTTGTTCGGCAAATCCAGTTAGCATGGTGAATATCCATCTGATCTTGAGCAAAATAAAGGTTAACAACGTGTGCAGAGGATTCTTCCCAAAATTTGGCAGCCTTTGGGCCAAAAGTATCATTTTTAACTTTTTCATTAGCCATTGAAATTATTTTTCTAATTAATTCTTTAGTATAATGTCTATCCACAAGTACATGAGCTTTATAACGTTTAGCTAAAGAATTGCTCACATCTTCTAAATTAATAATTTCATATTTGAGATTTTCTTTAGCTTTCATCAAAATCATTGGACTTTCTTGTTTCTTATGACCCTTTTTGCAAACATTATCCTTAAAAGGAGTTCCATCTTTAGGACATATCTTTCCATAAGTTATTAACAATCTTGCTAAGTCTTGAGCATCAATAATTAAATAATTAACATCAGCATCTAATGCAGTTTGATGAAAATCTCTAATTGCATCGTCTTGAATAATTCCTTCTGCTGCAAGAATAATTAAATCAAGCCCTGGAATTTGCCTAAGTTTCAGGAATTGATGAGCTACATTAATACTTGTAACCTTTTCAAAACTTTTTCCTTTCAAGATAATGGCTGTGTTTAAGCTTTTTCCACCCATATGCACATGATAAGTAATTATATCTGATATTTCAGTCGGTCCATGAGGAGTACCATTGGGATCATGAATTATTTCTTGAATAAAAGGTTCCAACTCTTTGGTTTCATGAAGGTTACGAACATTTTCTATAATTTCTTCAGTTATAGCATCGTTAGGAATTAAAATTATATCTGAAAATTCTTCAAGTTCATCTATTTTGATCATTCTAGCCATATTATCCCCAGAAATATTCATTATTTGTTTTCATTATTATTGATTTTCAAATATCCTTCATATTCATATACCTTTTGTAAAAAACGGATAAATGGAGCATAAATAGCACTAACAATATCATTATCTCCATCATTGAAAGGGCTTTTATTTCCATGAAATAAGTTACATCTTATTTGATAAGAAACAAGCATAAATTCTTCGAAATTAATTATATCTGAAAATGACTGGGCTCTGTCGACTCTATCTCTCATGTCAGGGCGTAAATCTGCTATTTTTCCTTTAAATCGAGTTTTTTCATTTAATAACTTCAAAAAATAATTTAATTCTTCTTGGAATGAGATTGAATTTTTAAGAAGTTCCGAATAGATACTTCGATATTTCTTTTCGGAACAAAAAGATTTTAAATATAAAATTTCTGGAATATTTGGTTGGTTTGTTAATTTTCTTGCTTTAACATAACGTTTACCAGATGTATAAAAACAATTAAATGAAATCCATAAAGCAATGAAATTATCAAAAGGTTCTTCGTTAGAATTTGCCTTATTAAACCAATTCTCAATAATTTCTTTAGGTTCTGGAACTGGACTATATTCACAACTCATTATTCAACACATCCTAATCCTGTTACAGCACTCCACAATCCTCTCAAGCTCCCCAATCTCAAATATGTCCAGGGGGTGCTCATCAGACAGTGGTGGTTCAGCCATATCCCTCAGCTCAACGTGCTTTCTATCTGCAAAGATCTTCTTCAGGAGCATGAGAAATTCCAGTTGTCTGGAGTTGTAGTGACTCTTCTCAACTATGAACTGGGTGAAGCGTTTCTCTATAAGCTCCTTCGGATCCTCGGTACGGCTCAGACCCAACATCTCCCTTAAAAAGATTAAAAAGTCCTTGTTCTGGTGTTTCTGGACGTTATCAATGGTGAGTCCCTCTTTGAGGTTGTTCAGTTCCCCTTCAAGTTCCAGGAGTTCTGGTGAGGTGATTCCCTGTCCCTCACGTATCTTCCAGATGATGTTGTTGCCCTCCAGGAACTCCCTGACTTTGGGATCCTCCTCAACCTCCTTCACGAACTGCTCCCTGCTCATAACGTAATCCGGCGCATCACTCTGAATGATTTCCTTCCTTTCTGGTTCGAAGTACTTCATTAAAGGTGCCAGTTCCCTGACAATGAATTCCACATCCTCAAAGCTCAGATCCTCCCAGAAATCGTTCTGCATTGCCCTGAATATTTTGTCCTCACTGTCCTTTATCTCGTTGAGGTTGTTCTTGGTAAGGATGTTCCTGAGCATTCCGCTCACGTATCTCCTGATCCTAGCTATGTCCTCATGCTTCCGCTCCAGAATGAATCCAAAGAGGTTCTCTGTTTTGAGTATGAAGGATGAAACAACTGAGTTTGCACCGGGTTCAAGTATCATCAAAGGTGCAATCTCCCCCTTAAGTTCTTCAACGTAGTCTTCAAGGTTACTGGAGCGTATCTCCCCTATCAGTGGCAGCTTCTCCCTGACTATGAAGGATGCCTCATCCAGTGCATCGATGTTCTCCATAACCTTACAGGATATGAGTTTCTTCTGACTTTCTGTGAGAGATTTGGAAAGTAGTTCTGCCCTGTTTTCAAATATCTGGACCATCACACTCTTTTTGGGGTCTTTTTCAGTCACACCGTTGGATTGGGTGTGGATCCTGATGTTGGAGTAGCCACCCACCGTGAAGTCGAATATTAAAAAGTCCTTTTTATCACGGTTTTGAAGCCATTCAGGGTGTTTGCATGACTTGAAGTTCCGTGTTCCCCTTCCGAGCATCTGCCAGAACCTTACATTTGAGAAAACCGGTTTTATGAAGACCAGGTTGCAGACCTCTGGTATGTCCACACCTGTGTCAAGCATTCCAACGGATAGTGCTATCCTCGGTTCTGAACCCGTCTTGAACCGTTTAACCTCATCCTCTGCCCTGTACATGTCTGAGGTTATGACCTGCACATCCCCTGAGAGTTTTGGGAACAGCTCTCCAAACACCTTCTTAACCTGACGTGCATGGCGCTGGCTTGCACAGAAGAATATGGATTTGGCTGGTTTTCCCTCATCAGATTTGTAGCAGCCGTCCATGAACTCCCTTATCACAAGTTCGTTGGTCTTGTCATCCATGAAGATCCTGTCGAAGTCTGAGCCTGTGACCTCGAAGGTTTCAGGGTCCTCCTCCTGCCTTCTGAGCTGATCTTTAAGGCGTTTGTCCAGTTCCAATCCGTAGATACCCAGTGATAGTACCTTGGTGTCTATGATCTCCGCGTGGTAGGGTACGAGCACACCGTCGCGTATGGCCTCGTCGTAGCTATATTCAACTGTGGGTTTGCCTTCACCACAGCCGAAGAGTTCGTAGGTGCTCTGGCTCTCCCTCTCTCGAGGTGTGGCTGTGAGTCCAATCGTTATGGCGTCGAAGTACTGCTGTATGAGGTTGTTCTTGTCGTAGATTGAACGGTGGGCCTCGTCAAAGACTATTAAATCGAAGAATCCCGGGCTGAACCTTTCATACATTTTAGCCCGTTTTCCACCCATGAGTGTCTGCACTGTGGATACGTAGAGTCTGGCTGTGCTTTTGTAGCCATCACGAAGGTCTGCAACTGGTTCTGTGAAGAACTGTTCAAATCCTGCTGTTTTTGTCTGGTCAACCAGTGCTATTCTGTCTGCAACGAAGAGCACGTTCCTGACAACGTTGGCATTTATGAGAAGGTCAATGACCGCCATTGCAACCCTTGTCTTTCCTGTTCCTGTTGCCATCTGCACTAGAGCTGTTCTGTGACCCTGTGAGAAATGTTCTGCCAGTTCCTTGACTATCTTGATGCTGCGGGGTCTGTCCACGATTCTGGGGTTTACCTTAACAACGGCAGGGTTCCTTCTTTTCTTGTACAGTTCCCTTCTGCGTTTGAGGTCTTCCTGGGAGAATGGTCCACTCACCCTTCTCTCAACTCCATCTTCATCTATGAAACGCCAGATTGCACCGTTGGTTAAAAATATGGGAACCTTCAGTCCGATCTGACTTTCTATGTCCTTGGAGTAGGTTCTTGCCTGTATTCTCCCATTTTCAGGGTTTTTTGTGAACCTCTTGGCCTCGATGACTGCCAGGGGAGTGTTATCCTCATCCAGAAGTAGGTAATCAATGAACCTGTCAACGTTGTGTTCAGGGTTGCCCTTAAAAAGAATAAAAACCTTGTTTTTGAAGTCTGACTTGACTGAGTTGACTTCTTCCTTGATGTACCTATCCATCCAGCCCACTTTTTTCAGCACGGGATCAATGAGTTCCTTCCTTGTTTGATATTCTGTTTTTGGCTGGAAGTTCTCAGGATAAGTACTCATAATTAATAAAATAGGATTCTTTTATTTATAAATTATCATTTTTGTTTTTCAAAGTCATAATCAGGGTTAGAGGCCTTCAAAAACCCAATTAATATTAATAATATAAAAATAAGTAATATTAATTCTTTGAATTAACCCTATAAAAAATAATAATTTTTTTAATTATTTTTCTACTCCCGAAAATATCAACTAACTATTAAAATATTCAATCATCCAAAGGTCTCAAACCCCCAGATCCCTCCTCTCAAACACAAGAATACCCACAAATAAAAACAGCCCAGAAACAACCAGAAGAATCAGAATATCCCAGGGTTCCAGCCCGTTTATAATGGGATTGTTCCCTATGTAGTAGTAAAATGCTGAAAGTTCCCTGTAGGGTTCGAGTTCATCAACAACAGGTGCAAGGGCGTTCAGGATGTAGGCTGCAACGCCAAGAGCTCCTGTGATTTCCATGCTCAGCTCGTTTTTACCTGTGGCTGCACTCAGGGCTGTTGCAAATGCCCCAAAGAAGATCCCGAGAACCACTAGGCTGATGGACACGTCCAGCAAGTTCCAGGCACTTATGTCCATGTCAACCATCCACGCCCCAATAAAAAGGCTTAAAAGAACTGCAAGTCCCAGAACTGCGTTAAGCACGGTTATGGAAGCGAATTTTTCAACCACGATCCTCCACCTTGACACAGGATTTGAGAGGAGGAGATCCAGTGTCCCCCTCCTCTCCTCCCTTGCAATGCTCTCACTTCCAAGTAGGAGGTTGAATCCCAGGAAAACAAAGGGCAGAAGCAAGAAGAATAACTGGCTGTTGAGGTATCCCTCAGGGCTTGTGAAGCTTGTGATGTTACCTGCAAAGAGGTTCAGGAGTGCAGGTGGCATTTCCTGGAGTATCTGGTTGTACGCTGGAACACTGCTCACACTTGGATAGAAAAGAACAACCGTGAGGTTGAGGAGCACAACCCCCACACTCCACCAGAGTAGACTGTACCTCTTGTCCCGCAGTGTCTTGAGGCTGATGTTCATCATTTGACATCACCCCGGTAGTAAGTGAGAAATACCTCCTCAAGACTGGGCTCATGGGAGACTACGTCCAGTACCTCGTAATTTGAAATCTTCTTGATGAGGGGGTCCATGCTGCCTGAGACACTGCATTCAAGGATATTACCCTGAACCTGGAGATCCTGGATTCCCTGAACATCCTCAAATGCTTCAAGGGGCACATCCTCTGCGAAGTGGATCTCCATGTGCCGCAGTCGCCTTTCTTTGAGGTCAGAGATCTTCTCAACTGCCACCATTCGTCCTTTACGGATTATTCCAACCCTGTCGCAGATCCTCTCAACCTCAGGCATTATATGGGATGAAAGGAACACTGTTCTTCCGTCCCTTTTCACTTCACGGACCATCTTGTAGAACTCCTGCTGTACAAGTGGGTCAAGACCCATTGTGGGCTCGTCAAGAATCAGAAGCTCTGGCTGGTGCATGAAAGCCTGTATAAGACCTATCTTCTGTTTGTTACCATGGGACATGGAACCCATCCTTTTAGACAGGTCTGATTTGAGCCGGGATGCAAGTTCTCCAACATAATCCCAGTCAACACCGCCCCTGAAGCTTGCCATGTACCCTAAAAATTCCCTGCCTGTGAGGTGGCTGTAGATTGAAAGCTCACCTGGAAGGTAACCAATCTTCTCCCTGATCTTAAGGCCATCACCATGTGAATCCATGCCAAATATCTCAGCATTACCACTGGTTGGTCTTATGAAATCTAAAAACAGTCTTATGGTTGTGGTTTTACCTGCACCGTTGGGTCCCAGGTATCCGAAGACCTCACCCTCAAACACGTCCATGTTGAGGTCCACCACCCCAGGATCCTTTTTGTAGAACTTCGTGAGGTTTCTGGTGCTTATTATACTTTGAGACATGAACCCTCCAATATTTCATATACAGAAAATACAAGTCTGTTATGATTAATTACCCTTATAAGCGTCCTTCAAAGTTTTTATGTCCAGTTTCATCATCTGCATCATGGCAGCCATCACTCTTTGAGATTTTAGAGGATCTTCATCACTGAGCATTTCAGTCAATATTACAGGTACCACTTGCCATGAAACTCCGTATTTATCTTTTATCCATCCAGGTCCCTGTTCCTCTCCCCCTTCAGATAGTTTATCCCAGTAATAATCTATTTCTTCCTGATTTTCGCAGTTTATAACAAAAGATATGGCTTCAGAAAAAGTGAATTGCGGCCCACCATTAAGTGCTACAAATTCCTGCCCTTCAATCATGAATTTTGCAGTCATGACTGTCCCTTCGGGTCCAGGTCCTTCCTTTCCATATTTAGCGACAATTAATATTTTTGAGTCTTTAAATACAGAAGTGTAAAAGTTTATAGCCTCTTCTGCTTGATTGTCAAACCACAAGAAAGGAGTTATTTTTTGCATATAAAATCTCCCCCTAATCCAATCTTAAAATTAAATTATGTAAATACTCAAATTATATTTTTGTGATCTGCTTCATCTTCACTGCAAACTCTTCAGAATTTTTGAGGTCTTTGACATTGGGTCTGCCCTTATTCATCCCCCCAAAGAGCCTGAGAAAGCTATTGGTGTTAAAACCTTTACATTGGAATTCATCAACAATTGTGTAGCCTTTTGATTCAAGTTTTTCCCTAAGCATAGAGTGATCCTTGTGGGCTTTGGATTTCCCAGTTATTCCTGCAGTTGAGAAAAGGAATGCATTCTTATTATTCACTTTGGGTAGCTCATCGGCAAGTTTAAGTAGAGATTCATCATGTTTTGCACTATAAATTCCTGAACCAAAACCTATTAAATCGTGTTCTTGAAGTTCGTCTGGTTTAATTTCCTGTGGAGTTTTTATTTCTGCATCAAGAACTTTAGCGAAGACTTTAGCTATCTTCTCAGTATTATGATGATGATACGAATACAAAACCAAAAGAGTTTTCATTAACTCAATCCCTGATCTTTACATTCTCAAGCAAATAATTCTTACGATTAATAGTTACAGCAGAAAATTATACATCATTCATTTAAAAATAAAAAAAGTGGCCAATATCTCTAAATGATAGTTAGAGATTGGAGTATGGTATTGTAGGCAGATTCTGTATCGTTTAAAGCTGCTGTAGGAGTTACGTACTCAATTGTGTAGTAGAAGTCCTGTGTTTTGATTATGGTTATTTTCTGTGAGAGCTGCGGACCGAAGTTTGCAAGTTGAGATGCTTTGAATCCAGCCACATCCACGGTTGACACACTGGAGTTGGTTGTGTTGCCTGTGAGTGCAGATGCACTTGGTAACTGCAGAACTCCCTCGGTACGTTTCTGCATCTGAAGTACTATGTAAGCTGTTTGGGTTGCGTTGCCTGCTGTAACATCCTTGGTCAGTGTTACCTCAGAGTAAAGAGCCGTGCTGCTGAAGTCTCCAACTGTATGGTCCTGACTCCATGACCCGGGGTACTGGAAAGATACGTTTCCTGTCTTGAAGGTGTTGTCCCCTGAGAATACAAAAACAAGAACAATCCCCAGAATGACGAGAACAATTAAAATTGGTACGAGTAAACCTTCTTTTTCCATTTCATCACCTTTAATATGGTCTTATTTTTATAAGTGGATAATATATATTTTTTTCTAAAAGGTTACTATTTGATTTGGCCTTCGAAGATTTGGATTGAGTGGCCTGACAGTTTTACAAGTTCTGGATCCAGACCATCGAAGATCCGCACATCTTCATTTAATCATTTCACCAGGCTTCATTGCAGCGTAGGTTTTGCCCTTGTAATTGATGAAACAGGGAATTGCTCCCCTTGGGCAGAATGAAACACAGCGCATGCAGTACTGACAGTTGTCCCCTGTAACTGGATGTTCCTCCATTTTTATGTTTCCAACTGGGCAGATATCTGCACAGGTTCCACATCTATTGCACAGGGACGGGTTGACCCTGTACTTCAGGTACCTCTGGTGTGGACCCCATGCTGCAAGCTTCAAACCACCCTTTGAAACTCTTTTCATGGCATCAGAAAGGACTGGAACACGTCCCCACTGAGTTTTACCTTCCATCAATGCATGGGCATATTCTTCAGCCACTTGAAGTCCCTTTTGAACCTTCTCCTCACAAACAGTCCTGTCCTGTATGTAGAATATGTTCAGGGGCATTATTATTTCACAGGCCCCAATGGGTTTGTATCCCTTATTCTCAAGTATCTTTCTCAGGGGTCCAACGATTCCACCGGAGTATCCTCCAAGTGTGTCCACCATGAATATTTCAGTTCCACGAGCCTCTGGAAGCGCATTTATGAAGTCCCAGACAAAGCTGTAGGTTGAAAGGATTGCAACTGGAAACCCTATGCCTATTGTGTGGTTCAAATCAAGATCCTGAGGTACGGAGTTTTCTATCTTCTGTAGTGTGGCATCAACTCCATTTTTCCTGAAGATTTCAACCATCCTCTCAACAACGAGTCTGGTGTTTCCTGTGCCTGAGAAGTAGTAAAGATCAAGGTTTTTCATGCTCATTTTATCCACCAACGTAACCCTTTTACAGAATTATTTACATAATAAGGATTGAAATTGAATTTTATCCTTTAAGCTCCTTTTTTTTATCCTTCAAAAGTTTAAGGGCCTCATCAGACCATTGTATCTGGGATTCATATGATTTTATTCCAAAGGATGTGATTAAAAGGAAGTAGAGATTGTCCTCACTTTTATCAAGATTTTTAAGGAGATCTTCCAGGGTTTTTTCAAGTCTTTCTGTATCCTGAACCCTTCTTTCACGGAATCTCCTGATCTTCTCGATGTTTTCATCAGGGGAAAGTCTGGATCCAAAAAATATCTTAAGGAGTATTTCGTACTCCCCTGCTTCGTCCTTCTGAAGCCATCGGATAAATTCCTGCCTTCCCTTTTCTGTTATGGTGTACTGGTTGCGCCTTGGACCTTTATCTGGTTTGAATTCCCTTTTAACTGCAAGATCTTCCCCCTCGATCTTCCGTAGCGTTGGGTATATCTGACCGTAGCTGATGCTCCAGAAGTTGGATATTGACGCTTCAACCCATTTTTTAATTCCATAACCCGATAATGGCTGTATTGATAAGAGTCCTAGGATTATGTACTTTGCAATGTTCTCCCTGGCCATCACGAACCTCCACATGGTAAATTGTATCAAGAAGATATATATCAAAAAGATATATTTAAGTGTTGTTGAAGAAAACCTTCATGAAGGAGTTTATGGCTTAAAAATATCCAAAAAGTAGAATTTGATACTTCAAATGAATTTAAAGGATTACAGTTAAATTATAAAATTTTTAACGATGGAGTGAAAAAAATAGTACCTTTTACTGGTGACCAAAAAAGATTCAAAATATTATTAAAAAAGAATTAAGAGTTCATAGATGTAGATTAGAATTTTTAAGCATCATCCCATGATGAGGATGTTTAGCCTCCACCATCGCAGAGTTCTGAACTCATATCAATATCATCGAGTTTGATCTTCTTGGCCTTTTCAAGCTTTTTATGGGTCCTTTCCAGTTCAGTTGAGGTTTCTTCAGGTTCTGGAGTTTTTTCATGGTTCAAATTCTCGTACTTGGCCTTGTCAATGATTTCGAGGTATTGGCTCTGGTACCAGAGTTCTGTTGTGTCTATCTTTGCCCAGCTTCCAGTTTCATCAGATTTAAGATCGATAACAGTTCCTGCACTGCCTGTTCCCGAATATCTGACATAAAATCCCATTGAAATGGGTTTTCCAAGTGCGTCCTTAATTTCCATTCTGAATCACCTATGATCGATCATTCCGATTTTTTGAGATTGATTCTTTTCTTTGAAGGTTCTTCCTCTTCTGGTTCCTGAATTCTATCCAGTATAGTCTGTTTATCAATTTTCAAAAGCACATAGTCCCCTACTTCAGCTATGTCCTTGGAGGTTACCACGAGATCGTTCTTTCTAATGGCAATTTCACCAGTTGATATGATCACTGATTCCATAAGGCCCTGTTTCGGTTCTATATCCATTTCAGAAACTTTTCCAAGTTCCAATGCGTTTTTGTCCAGAACTTTTTTGCCCAAAAATTCACTAACCTTCATTAAAACACCAAAAAATGATCTGTTTTTTTAGGAGTATATAGTTTTTTGTAGGTACCCAGTTGAGATAATCAAAAGATTTCATGTTCAATTCCACATGAAACTGTAGATAAAGAAGTTTTTAAACCTGGAAAACCCTTAAAATATCTGTTTTATGAAAAGAAATAGCTTATTATATTTCTTCGGACAAAGTTAATAACCGGTGAAAAGTGTGAAGTACTCCCTTAAACTCTTCACAGTATTTGGAATACCCATTGAACTCCATGTTTCCTTTCTAATTCTCATGCTGTTCATCTATGCAGTGGCAGCCTTAAACCTTTTTCCAGGAATAAATCTTCTTCTGGCTGTTTTAATAACCCTTGTCTTTGTAACTGTGGTTATACATGAATTAAGTCACTCTTACGTTGCTCAAAGGTACGGGGTTAAAATTGAGAGGATAGTTCTGCTTCCAATTGGTGGAGTATCTGCAATGGAGGAGATACCCAAGGATCCAGGACAGGAGTTCAGGATAGCAGTTGCAGGTCCAGCAACCAACTTCGTGATAGCAGGGGTGTGTTACATCATGGTTTTTCTTGGAGCTTCCCACCTATCAGCTAATCTCCAGGATGCCATTTACTACTTCGCACTTGTGAACCTGATACTTGGAGGTTTCAACATGCTTCCAGCCTTCCCAATGGACGGTGGAAGGGTTTTAAGGGCTTACCTTGCAGGGAGAATGAGCTACGTCAGGGCAACCAGACTCGCAGCCAACATCGGAAAACAGCTTGCAATCATCATGGCAATAGTTGGAGTGTTCTACAACATATTTTTGATACTCATAGCTGTTTTCATCTACATAGGGGCTGAGCAGGAGTACAGAACCATCATGGTGTCCACGCTCCTTGAGGGAATAACTGTGGGGAACGTGATGACCCGTGAAGTTCAAACCGTTAGCCCTGAAACCCCCATTAGTGAGGTTTTAAACCTCATGTTCCAGAAAAAGCATATGGGGTATCCTGTTCTGGAGAATGGAAATCTTGTGGGTATTCTAACCTTCCATGATGTATCTGGGGTAGCTCCAGACAGGAGAAGTGAAGCTGTGAGGTTTTTCATGACTAGGGAGATCATCTCAACCTATCCTGAGGAGCCTGTGACCGATGCCCTTGAAAGGCTCAACAGAAAACAGATTGGAAGGCTACCTGTCCTGAGTGAAGGTGTTCTTGTTGGAATAATTTCAAAAACAGATATTTTAAGGGCAGTCGAGGTTATGAACCTTAAAATTGGAGAATGAATAAAGGTACTATGAAACTGATATAGAATCCTAACTAAATAATTAAAAAATGAAGATTCAACCATATAACCATCAATCACATATCAACATCAAATTTCAAGGAAGAATACTATTGAATCTAAAATATAATAAAAATACATTGAATCTAATATTTTAATTGATAAAAATTGATACCATTGAATTAAGATTGCTGTTTAAGGAGAAAATTTGTTATGGAAGATGCCTGCAGGTTCATAATCAACGAAATATTATCTGGACGAATAGAAACCAAGGAAGAACTTGAAAAGGCCAAACACAGGGCCTGTCGTGATTTCAAGCTTCCCAAGTTCATGAGTAACTCCATGATACTTGGAAGCGCAACCCTCGAGGAGAGGAAGAAGATAGCACCCCTTGTTAAGAAGAAGCCAACCCGAACCATCTCAGGCGTGGCTGTGGTTGCTGTCATGTGCCAGCCCCACAGATGCCCCCATGGTAGATGTTTATACTGCCCTGAAAGTGAAAAGGCACCCCCAAGCTACACTGGAGAGGAACCTGCAGCCTTAAGGGCACGTATGTTTGACTTCCATCCCTACAGACAGACCTACAACAGACTGCTTCAGCTTGAGAGTATTGGTCATCCCCTGGACAAGGTGGAGCTCATAGTCATGGGTGGAACCTTCCCATCAAGGGCACTCTGCTACCAGGAATGGTTCATAACAGGCTGTCTCAGGGCCATGAATGATTTTGGTCTAAAGGATCCTGAAGAAAAGCTAAAACTTCAGTCTGAGAAGTACATGACAGTTCCAGGAGACTTCAAGTACCTCCGGGATGTTCAGGATACCAACGAAGGATCCAGTATCAGATGCACTGGAATGACCTTTGAAACACGTCCAGATTACTGTAAGATACCTGATGTTGACCGCATGCTGAATATGGGTGTTACAAGGGTTGAACTAGGTGTTCAAACAGTTTACAACTTCATATACAAAAGAATAGACCGTGGACACAATGTTCAGGACGTTGTTGAATCTGCACGGATACTCAGGGACTCAGGGATCAAGGTGGCGATGCACCTCATGCCGGGCCTCTTTTCAGATCCAGAACGGGACATGAGAATATTCCACCGTGTCTTTGAGGATAGCAGATTCAAACCTGATATGCTCAAGATATACCCATGTCTTGTGACTGAAGGCTCCAAGCTGTACGAACTATGGGAGAAAGGAGAGTACAAGCCCTACACAACTGAGGAAGCCGTTGATCTCATCGTTGATGTTAAGAAGATGCTCCCCAAGTGGGTCAGAACCATGCGTATTCAGAGGGACATTCCATCACCCCTAATAGAGGCTGGTGTTAAAAAATCCAACCTTGGTGAGCTTGTCTACAATAAAATGAAGGAGCATGGTGCCGACTGTAAGTGTATCAGATGCAGGGAAGTTGGCCACAGGGCAGGAGAGGGAATCTTCCCAAATTCAGATAACATCAGGCTTCTTCGTGAGGATTACACTGCAGGTGAAGGGCAGGAAATATTCCTTTCCTTTGAAGATGTGGTATCGGACGTGCTCATAGGATTTTTAAGGCTCAGAATACCCTCAGATAAAGCCCACAGGCTTGAAGTTGATGATAAAACTGCACTGGTACGTGAACTTCATGTCTATGGATCCATGGTGCCACTGGGCCATAGAGAAAAGGAAAAATGGCAGCACAGAGGTTACGGAGAGGAGCTTCTGGCAGAGGCAGAACGTATTGCACGTGAAGAGTACGATAAAACCAAGCTTTTGGTTATAAGTGGTATAGGGGCACGTAACTACTACAGAAAATTTGGATACGAAAGGGAAGGTCCCTACATGGCAAAAAAACTGGAAGAATAATTTCAAAGCATGTCCTGATTCTGATCATCTCGAAGTTCGTTCCATATAAATCGAAATATTATAATATTAAAAAATATTAAAGTATTCCATACATCAAGATCTTAAAAGGAACTGAAAAAAGGAGTTGATCTGGATGATATTCCCTGAAGAACTTGCAAGGATGATAGACCACACAAATGTGAAGCCCGATGCAACCTTGAAGGACATAGAAAAACTCTGCATGGAAGCAATTGATTATGGATTTTCCAGTGCATGTGTAACACCATCAAACGCTGCACTTGCAAGTCGTTTTCTTAAACAAAGTGATGTTGGAATTTGTGTTGTTGTTGGTTTTCCATTTGGAACTCCAAAATCTGAAACAAAAACCTTTGAAACCATAATAGCCATTGAAGAGGGTGCAACGGATATAGATATGGTCATGAACATCGGCGCAATGAAATCTGGACTGAAGGATCTCGTTGCCAAGGATATTGCATCTGTTGTGGATGCTGCAGAGGACACACCTGTTAAGGTCATCATTGAAACTGCACTGCTCACAGACGCCGAGAAGGTGGCTGCCTGTGAAATTTCAAAGGAATCCGGGGCAAAATTCGTTAAAACCTCCACTGGAGTGGGTTATCCCGGTGCCAATGCCCATGATGTGGAGCTCATGAGAAGAACCGTAGGAAAAGAAATGGGTGTGAAGGCATCTGGAGGAATAAGAGACCTTGAAACCACCATAGAAATGATAGATGCTGGTGCATCAAAAATAGGAACCTCAACCGGTGTTGGGATAATGGAGGAGATCCTCAAGGAAGGATGATCCAAGGGACGTCTTAACCATCATAACTTTTAGGAACATTTAAGACCTTAAAAACAGAATAAGCTATTAAGTATATGTTAAATTAATACAATGAAACATCTGAATCAATTAAAACTTAAAGGGTTAGTTAACGGAAGATTTATTTATTTTAAGGTTTTAATTGAATAAGTTCAATGGAATAGCAGTTTAATCAGTGAACATTTATAAATGAATTATTTTTAAGGAGATTTACATGGAAATAGAGATAGAAATTGTTGGAAAAGGAAAAGCCATAGCTGTTCTGGATGATAGAAACCCTGAAACTGCAAAGATGATATACGAAAACCTCCCAGTTGAGGGAAAAGCTGTTACCTGGCTTCAGGAGGTTTACTTCGACATGGAATTGCAGCTTGAATATGAAAACCCGTCTCCACGTGTTCGTGAAGGTGACCTGTCCTACTGGCCTCCAGGACCTGCATTCTGCATCTTTTACGGAGGTTCACAGCCTGTTTCTGAGGTTAACAACTTCGGAAGAATCAAAGAAAACCTGGATCTCTTCTTCAAGGTTGATGATGGAGACGTGATCATCATAAAGCCTGTGGGCTGATTCCATCCCTAAACAACCAAAAAAAACTATTTAATTAAAAAAAGGAATTGGAAAGGAAATTTCCAATTCTAAATGTTTAATATTCCTTGTTCTTATAAAAAAAGAGACTCTGCACAAATCAAACTGTTTTTATATCTGTGTAGAGGGTGTTCCTCTCTGCAGGAATCCTTCCCATGTTTCTTATTATTCTCTGGAAGTTTTCAGGTTCTGTTTTAACTCCGTACTGTGCCCCTGCTGATTTTGATATGTTTTCCTCACCCAGTGTTCCTCCAAGGTCGTTTGCACCGGCTATTAGGCATACCTGGGCAAATTTGAAGCCCAGCTTCACCCATGAAACCTGTATATTCGTTAGGAGTTCCCTGAACATGAGCCTTGCAACTGCGTAGACCTTCAGATCCTCAACACCAGTTGATCCAGGACTTGAAATTCCACTTCTGTAGATGGGTGTGTAAGTGTGCATGAACGTGAGGGGCACGAACTCTGTGAAACCACCTGTTCTACCCTGTATTCCCCTTAAAATATCCAGATGTTCAACCCTGTGTTTCAACTCTTCGATGTGGCCGTACATCATGGTGCAGGTTGTTGGAACACCGTTTTTATGGGCTGTTTCAACGATCTCCACCCATTTATCTGTACCCATCTTGCTGGGGCAGAGGATCTTTCTAACATCGTCGTTGAGAATTTCTGCAGCATTTCCAGGCATTGAATCAAGACCCGCTTCCTTGAGCATTTTCAGTTCATCCTTGAGGGACATTTCTGCCCCTTCTGCACCGTGAAGTATCTCCATGGGTGAGAAGGCATGTATGTAAATGTCTGGACAGACCTCCCTGACCTTTTTAAGGATTTCTTCATAGAAGTATGCATCCACATCCTCATGCAAACCTCCCTGTATGCAAACTTCAATTGCTCCATTGTCCCATGCTTTTTTAGCCCTTTTAGCAATTTCATCAGGATTTAAGAAGTAGGATTCACTGCTTTCGGGTTCCCTTTTAAAGGCACAGAATCCACAGGTTCCTGTGCATATGTTGGTGAAGTTTATGTTCCAGTTTTTGATGTAGGTAACCCTGTCCCCAACGAGTTCCTCACGAAGGGTGTCTGCAGCCATTAAAAGTGCCTGGAAGTCCCTTCCAGTTGTGTTCATTAGTTCCAATGCTTCTTCACGTGAAATTCTGGTTTTTAATGATTTTTCCAGTATCTCCGCTATCTGTGGGTCAATGTTCAACTGCTCAAACATGAATTTTTTTATTCTGCTTTGTAACCTTTAAAGTTTTGGTTGGCTAACTATCTCCATTCATGGCACAGTACAGTATATCTCATGGCTGAAAAACCTATAAAAACCGATAAATTTAAATATTATTTATTCGAAGGTAAAATAGGAGGTGAAATTATGGCTGAATTACCAATTGCTCCAGTTGGAAGGATCATAAAAAACGCTGGTGCTCAAAGGATAAGCGATGATGCAAAGGAAGCTTTAGCAAAATCCCTTGAAGAAAAAGGTGAAGAAATAGCTAAAAAAGCTGTTGAACTTGCAAAACACGCTGGAAGAAAAACTGTCAAAGCTGAAGACATCGAAATGGCTGTCAAAACAGCTTAATTTTTCTTCTTTTTTATTTATATTAATTAATATTTGTTTTTTTTTAAGAATCAGTCCATGTTAGTTAAAATACTATTTTTGTTAAATTTACCATCCAAACGATTACCAGTTTAAATCTAAGAAAATTGCAAAGAGGATTTGAAAGTTTCAAAGGACTGTTGAGATTGCTCAAAGATTATCCTGTTTTAGAATAATCATGGCAATTGGAATCTGTGGTATTATTTATGAAAAAATTTAATTAACTGGTTTTTCAATATAGCATTACAAGATTTATGTGCATAGATCTTTTTGTAAAAAAATTCGTGACACATGGAGGTAGCGAAATGAGCAGTATGGATAATTTAAAAGAAGCATTCGCAGGAGAATCACAGGCTAACAGAAAATATCTGGCATTTGCAAAAAAAGCTGATGAGGAAGGATTCAAACAGATAGCTAAGCTTTTCAGGGCTGCTGCTGAAGCAGAGACCGTCCACGCACACAACCACCTTGAGATCATGGGTGGAATAAAGAGCACCAAGGAAAACCTTGAAGAGGCAATAAGTGGAGAAACAGAAGAGTTTGAGGAGATGTACCCAAATTTCATAGTTGAAGCTAAGGCTGAGAAAAACGATAAGGCAGTCTGGACCTTCGATGTTGCAAACAAGGTTGAACAGATCCATGCAGTTCTCTACCAGAAGGCCCTTGAAAACATTGGAAACAACAAGGAAGTGGATTACTACGTCTGCGGATTCTGTGGTAACACAGTGGAAGACGAAGCCCCAGAAAAATGTCCAGTCTGCGGAGCTCCAAAATCCGAGTTCTTCAAGGTGGACTGAAAGCCCATTAAAAGTTAGAGATTAATTTTAGAGGGATTTCCCTTAATTATTATTTATTTTTTAAATTTTTAGGGAATTTTAATTATTTTAAAATTAGTTAGGTATTTTAGTTACGTGATGATGCTTTTAAAAAGAATTTAAATTACTTTAAAAATTGAGTATCCTCTGCTTTTTAATTCAATTTTTGAAAAAAGATTTGATCATGAGGAAAAACTTTTTTCATCAATTACTGGAACGTTTTCTCTGGTTCTCCTCCACCATCTTCCAGATCTCGTCAGGATCCATTCCTAAATCCATGATTTCATGAGAATCTGTATCACCTTCAGATTTTACATGTTTTAGTGGCACTATGTAATCTTCAGTATCTTCAACAGCCAGGCATACTGGATTTATTTGCTGTGTGAAGTAGTTTGAACCCTCCACTGTGAATACCTCCACGATGGCATGGATGGTTCTTCCCTCAACTTCAAGGGTTTGAGCTACCTGAATTTTTTTTAAATCCTTTAAAAATTCCATCATCACTGGTTCCCCCTGAATTCTTTGAGGACCTTCTCCTTAAAATGTAGATCAACATGCTTCGAACTGGTTTGTGTGAAAGTGCACGTAATATCTCATAGGTTATCCTGAAAAGCCTCAAACTGATGTGTGCATTACAATCCCCTGAGACACCTTTTCCATCAGGAAGGGGGATCACCTCCAGTTGAAGGTTGGGCACTGGTTTCATGAGAGCTGCAACTGCCCATAAACATCCCATCAAAAACTCGTTATCCACTGAACTTTCAAAACCCATTTCCACCCTTAATACAAAATTTTCAAGGTTTATGGAATCTATGAAACCTGTTAAAATAGGTTTAAGATGGGGTAAAGCATTCCATCCCAAATGAAGAAATTCTTTTGCTTCATCAAGTTTGAATCCCTTCGATTCCTTCTCTTCCGTCTTTTCTTCCTTTTCAGGTTCTTTCTTTTCCTTTTTCTTTGAAGGTTTTTCTGAAGGAATTTTCCGTGAGACTATTCCTATTCCCATCCACTTTAACTGGAAGTTTCCAACCAGTTTCAGGTCATGGAATGAAAGGTCGAAGAAAATATGGAATGGAACCAGCATAACAATCCCAATCAAAACTAGAAGGATTACTATGATGGCTGTTAATAGAAACACTTCTTTCCGCCCTTTATTCGTTTAGTTCATCAATTTGGATTTTTTTATTTACCCTGATCATTCTGCAGTTTTCGTTTCTTCAGCTTTTTCTTCAGTTTCCTCGTGTTTGTGCTTTTTCCCCTTGTCTTTCATCATCTTAGTACCCTGACCCATTATCTCAACGGCAGCTGTTCCAACTTCACTTATGACAGTTGCAAGGGGGTCCCGTGATCTTAGTGATAGGAGTTTAACCCCTTCAGGTCCTTCAACACCTTTAAATACCACTATCATGGCTATGGGTTCTATCTTAGCACCACCACCGGATGCTGCACCTTGACCTTCTTCAGATCCTGATTTATTTTTACTTCCACCCATTCCTGCACCGAAGGCCATTCCCATTTTGGTTACAGGTATGAGAACCTTGTCCTCAGTTTCTATTACCTCACCAATCACATTCTCAATGTTCATAACCTTCCTTAACTCATCAACAGTTGTTTTTATTGGATCTCCAATATCCATTGAATCCACCCCGCAGTTTTTTTACAGTGTTCATTATTTTGTATGTAGGGAATTATAAAATTTATTAAATGGATTTATCATTGAGAATCAAAAAAAACAGAACTGAAAGAAAGTTCAACATGAACTGTAACTGAACCTGATTAAAGTAGGATCCTTTGAAAGAAACCCTGAACAGATGATTTAATTAAAAACATTATAATCTTCTTAAAGGATGTAATAAAATGGTATGGTTTGGGATTGTCTGAGATTTTGGAAGAAAGGTTTTTTTAAGAACAAATTCCAATTTTTTCATAAAGATTGATGGAATAAGCAGATTTTATGGTGATTTTTCCATGATGAGTGGAAAAGGTTATATACTACTACAACCATAATTTGGATAGTCGAAGGGGGCCGGTGGTCTAGGGGTATGATACCTCCCTGACACGGAGGTGATCACGAGTTCGAATCTCGTCCGGCCCATTTGCCGTGGTAGTTCAGTTGGGAGAACGCCAGACTGAAGATCTGGATGTCGCTGGTTCAAGTCCGGCCCACGGCACTAAAAATCTATTTTTTATGAAGTTTCTTTTGAGTTATTTTTATCATAGATTCATTTACATCAAAAATCACATTCTAATTTACATCAAACATATTCTACATGTATTTATATAATTATCTAACATTTTAAGAGTTTATTTTACCCGTTTTAAGCCCATTCAACTATTTTTATAGAATCCCCACTAACCATACCAACCAACGCTAGTTTTTAGATTCTGAATTAATTAACCCCAATGTATTAATAATAAAAGGATTGATATGTTTCTGGAGGATAAACATGGTGAAACAAAAATTCTGTCCACAGTGCGGTTCAAAGAAGATCAAATGGATAGACCCAAACATGTCATTCTGGCAGTGCCAAAAATGTGGGTACAGGGGTTCTGGAGTAATAGAAGATGGTGATCTTGATAAAAAAGTAAAAGAAGCTAAAAAGATGGAAAAACTTCAGAAAAAACTTATGAGAGGAAGGTAACTGAATGAATTACCACTCCCAACTTCAGGATTAGGTATCATACTTTTTTTTAAACCATAAATAAATGAGCCCACCCAAAGCTCCAAAAATGGCGTATAAAGCTGTGTTGGCCAGCAAATAGACAACACTGAAGGTTAAAATTCCTGTTACACTTCCTACAATAAAACCAACTGTTAATCCATTCATAGCTCCATCAAAGTAGTCATCAGTTCTACTGAGGTAGGCAGCTAAAATTCCAGAAATGGTAATTAAAGTAAGGAATAGTGCAGTTAGAACTGAAAATCCAAAGGAGAAGTTTAAAGCATTGGGTATCGTCAAAAATATCAGGAGTGCAGAACCTATGGCAGCTGCTAGAAAAAATATGATCCCATCAGCAACAGCTATCAACCTTATTCTTTCAAAAAGACCCCTTGTTTCCCCTGGAAAATTAATCTCAGAATCTTTAGTATCTGAAACTTTTTTGAATCCATCTACACACCCATAGTCTGGAATATCCCCTTTAAAGGTAATTAGTTTTCCACCACATTTGGAACAGAAAACACCTTGATGTTCTTTTTTTCCACAATTGGGACATATAAGATTATTGTTCTTTGGGTCTTCAATTTCGTCTTCAATTTCATTGACAGACTCTACAAGTTTTAAATTTCCACCACATTGGCAGTTATCAAAGTCTTCTGGAGATTCATCTTCCTTTAATTCGTAGTATCCACCACAACTTTCACAGATAAGATAAGGCATAAAATCACTAGGTTTATATCAGTGAAAAGATGTTTTATTATTTTTCATTAGGTTAAAAACAAAAAATTTATTTATAAAGAAATAGATAAGTGATTAACTTAAAAATAGAGTGATTTAAAGAATATTAAGTGTTATAAAACCAATTTAAGATAAAAATTCATTTTAAACAGTTTATATTAATCTGATTTTAGGTAGGATACCTTCACAATGGGGTTTAAAGAAAATTAAGGGATGGATCTTGGATGAACCTTCAATGATTGTACTTCTTTAGAAGTGTTCCGAGAATTCCGCCTAAAATCGAGAGAAATCCGAAGACTGAAAAGCCCAGTAGAAATGCTGAAGCTCCGCTTACAGCACCCATAAAAACACTTAGGATGAATCCTACAAGGCCACCATTTATAATCCCTCTTTTGTAACTTTTACTGCCTCCTATGTAGGATGCCAACATTCCAGAGATTATGGTTATAACTATGGCTATTATTCCCAAACCTGCCAGAATGTTTTGGGGAATGTCCGAAGCAACGTGTGGAATTTTTGTTCCAAAGAGTAACAAAACAGCACATACCATGGAAACTATTAAGAATCCAAATCCGGTTATAACTCCTAAAAGACTCATCAAACTGGATACAGGTTCTTCAGTTTTTGCATCCCTCCTAAAGGTACCATTTGGAAGGTTTTGAATATTTCCATTATCTGATTTGGACCCATCTTGTTGGGATTTGTTTAAAATTCCAAGTTCCTTACCACATTCCAAACAAAAGAGTGCTCCTTTAGGGTTTTCAAATCCGCAGTGTGGACATTTCCTTTTATCTGCAGCAATCACCTGGATCTGTATTCGTGGAGAGGTGTTTTGATTCAAAGATTCTGTGTAATGCAGTCTTCCTCCGCATTCACATTTATCGAAGTAGAAGGATTCCTTTCCCTCATGTAGTTCGTAGTATTTACCGCATTTTTCACAGATTAGATACGACATAAAATCACTGATTCCTTTATTTTGTTAAAAGACCCTTTAAATGTTTTGTAAATTATTAATACAAAACTCTCCAAAATTCTCAATTTTCATTTGAAAGCTGGGGTTTACTTGACCCCATGAGGTAGGTGTTCTTTGCAAGGGTTATCTCAGCATCAACAAAACTTCCAGGTAGGGCTTCTGGAACAATTACCTGTTTATAGGAATCTGTTCTACCCACATAACCACCTTTACTCCCTTTTCCAATTACAAGGATGTTCTGGGTTGAACCTTCAAGTTTAAGGTTGTTGTCATAGCTTATTTTGTACTTGAGATCGTTCAGGGATTTGGAACGTTGCTTCATGGTTTTGTGGTCTATCTCCTTGAGTGCGGAGGATCTTGTTCCTGGCCTGTGCATGTACTTGGATATGTTCAGGAAGTCTGGTTTCAGCTTTCTGATTAGGTCAAGGGTGCCTTCAAAGTCTGAATCATCCTCTGTTGGGTATCCAACTATTATATCTGTTGAGATGGATATTTCAGGTATTTCACTGCGGAATCTCCCTGCTATTTCCAGGAACTCCTCAACGGTGTGTCCCCTGTTCATTTCCATCAGTACCCTGTCACTTCCACACTGAATGGGCACGTGAATGAATTTGTAGACTCTGGGATTCTTGAAGGCCTCAACCAGACCGTCAACATCGTTCATCATGCTTTTGGGGTGCATCATACCCACACGTATCCTGAAATCCCCCTCAATAGCTGCAACCTGATTTATAAGATTTGATAGGGATGCTCCAGTATCTTTACCGTATGCTGCAGTGTCCTGTGCTGTTATCTCTATCTCAACACAGCCCTCTTCAACTGCTCTTCTTGCCTCTTCCACTATCATCTCCTGAGGGTAGCTTTGAAGACTTCCCCTTGCAAAGCGTGTGCAGCAGTAACTGCAGTTACCATCACATCCTTCACATATTTGAATGATGTGAATGAAAGGATTTGAACGTATCTTGGGAAGACATACCTTGTAATCTGTACCGTAACCTGTTTCTCTAACTACCTCACCCTTTGAGATGGATTCTATTACATCTGGTGTGGATGTTACCTTGTGGGGACCTATCCAGCTTGCAAGGGGTGCTGCCCTCTGGAGTTTTTCAGGGTCGATCTCCACCATGCAGCCTGTGATAACAAGCTTTTTATGGGGATATCTGTCTTGAATCTTCTTCATATGATTTATTATCTTCTGTTCCGTTGGTTTTTTAACGTAACATGTGTTTAAAATCAGCACATCAGCTTCTTCAGGATCTTCGACCAGTTCTTCACCCTTTTCATTGAGAAGTCCTGCCATTATCTGGGAATCTGCCTGGTTAAATGTGCAGCCAAATGTTTCAATGTAAACCTTCATATTAATCCTTTTTATCAGTTTTATCTAATCTAATTCGATTTGTTTTGATGAGTGTTCCTTAATATTTGATTCTCATTCAAAAGTAGTTTTGAATTGTATCGTTAATTGAAATGTTCATAAAAATTATTTTTTTTTAATTAAAATTTTAATTGAAAAATCAGTGGGATACTCAATTAAAAGACTTATTCCATCTCAAAGCATAAATCAAATCTAAAACCAGGAGATCAGTCTTCAGGCCATCCGTGCTCCCCTATCATTGGCACGAACACGACTCCACCAAGTCTACGGGTTTTGAATTCATCTGTGGAAATTCGTTCAACACAGACAAGTTCCTGAAAGTAATCTATGGATCCAACGGGCAGTATAAGTTTTCCACCTATTTTAAGCTGTTCTTTCAGGGGTTCTGGAATTTCTGGGGCACTTGCAGTTGCATATATCCTGTCGTAGGGTGCTTCCTCTGGATATCCAAGGGTTCCATCGCCTGTGATAACCGTGACTTTATCTGAGTATCCTGTTCTCTCAAGGTTATCCCTGGACTGTTCTGCAAGGGATTCCAGGCGTTCTATTGTGAATAAATGTCCTTCAGACCCCAATAGTTCTGCAACAACTGCAGCGTTGTATCCGAATCCTGTTCCTATCTCAAGAACCTTCATGCCTTCTGTTAGGTCGAGTTTTTCACATATCATCGCCACCATGTGTGGGGCTGATATGGTCTGACCGCTTCCTATTGGGAGGGGCTGGTCAGCGTAGGCATAGGGTCTGTTCTCAGGAGGTATGAACTCCTCCCTTGGAACCTTCAGCATTGCATCCTTTACCCTTTCAGTTCTTATGTAACCCTGGTTTAAAAGTTTATCCACAAGACTGTCTCTTCTTGTCATTTTCAACCCTTTTAAACTTATTTTTTAAGTTAAGTTATCTTCATCCTCTTCATCACGAACGTTGACGATTTTGGGTGTCAGATCGTATTGATAGCGGGTTCCAGCTTCAACTGGTCTTCCATAAACCCTTTTTATTACCCATGCCTTTGCAAAACCCTTTCTCATCTTTCTCTCAAGGGTTTTCATTGAATTCACCTTGAAAAGGACATCTCCAAGTTTCATGATGTCTCCAACTGTGAATTCAAATTCCCTGTCAACTTCAACCTTCCTTGAAAGGATCCTTCCATGATAGTCCACTGAAATACCCACCCTTGCAGGTATGTCTGTGTAGGAGGCCCATATGGTTTCTACCTCTGTTGCAATGCTTTTGGGTACTCTTCCTCCGCGCTTATTTTCCACGGATGTTACCTCTGCTGGACGTCCATCCACTTCAAAAACGTTACCAACCTCAATGATCTCATCGGGATAGATTTGAACTGAGGATTTATGGGACTTCTCAAATTCACTCACAACAACCCTGCATTCAAGGGGTTTTTCAGGGATAACAGTTTCTCTGAATATGTTTCCACATTCGTTACACTGTAGAAGAAGTTCCTTTGATTTTTTACCCTTAGATTTTAATACTTCAAATGATTCTGAATTACATACAGGACATTTCATTTTTAACTCCTCATTACATTAAATTCAAATATTCTCAATTCAATGAAAATTTTATCTACTAATTTCAACCGTACAAATTATATCTTGTACAAATTATTCTTAAAAACTGATGTTATTAATACGAATTATAACAATCCAAAATTATCGTTTTAAATGGATTGTTTGATTATTTTTGAATAAAATTGCTTAAATTCTATTATTCAAAGCTTAAATTCTATTATTCAAAAATTATAATAGAGTATTGTTGTTATTTCATGGGTTATTGAACATTGTCAACATTCTTAAAGTAAAATTATTTTAAAAGTTTGATGTTCCTATTATAAGATTGGAGTGGGGTATATTTAGAATTATCTTTGACTTAAAAAAAATCTTTGTGGCCTAGTAACCTTGGCTTAAGATATTCCTTGATCGTATTGATGAGTCAAAAATCTTCCCAGAAATCCTTCCTTAAAATTAGTTCTTGAATAAAAATGGAATTTAAGGATTAAAAAAGTCAGATCAATAGTTTGAAGGTTTTAGGGTTTAAATTTTTTAAATTCCCTAACTTCGATCCATTATTGTGTGGATCCTGCCTCTTTCTCCTTGAGGTAGTGTTTAACCAGGCCGCCATCCTCCAGTATCTCCAGCATGAAGTCCTTGAAGGGTTGGATCTGGAAGTTTTTACCTGTTGTGATGTTCTGGATCAATCCATTTTCAAGGTTTATCCTTAAAACATCTCCTTCATGGGCGTCAACGTCTGCAATGATCACTGGAAGTCCCACGTTTATTGCGTTTCTGTAGAATATTCTTGCAAATGATTTTGCAACGATTGCAGATACACCTGCATGTTTTAGGGCAACTGGTGCCTGTTCACGTGATGATCCACAGCCGAAGTTCCAGCCTGCAACTATTATATCTCCCTTCTGGACTTTATCTGCAAATTCGGGGTCTTCTGCTTCCATTACATGGGATGCAAGGTCATCCAGGCTGAAGGTTCTGAGGTACCTGCCTGCTATAATAACGTCCGTGTCTATGCTGTCTCTGAATTTCCAAACTTTACCTTCCATTGTTTCCATGATTTAACCTGCAAGAATTTTATCAGTCCCTTAATGTTGCACCATTATTCTGGGCCGTTGTTATGATAATTTTACCACCAACATCTTTCATGGCTTCCTCTGCTGCGCATGATATATCCGTGGCATTGGTATCAGTCACTGCATAAAGAGTTGGTCCAAAGGAGCTCATACCCACACCTGATGCACCTGCTTCAGTTAGTGAGTTCATTATCTCTTTTATACGTGGGTTTTGAAGTTTATGTTCAATACTCTTAAAACCAACGTTCTGCACCATGTTAAGGGCAGATCCAAAGGAGTCCAAATCTGCTTCAACCACCGCTGGAAGCATCTTCATGAGAAGTACGTGTGTGAGTTTCTCAACAGCCCCCAAAGGTATGGGACAGTTGCTCTGGAAGATGTTGACCTCCTTGCTTCCTGATGCTCCAGGTTCAACGTTTGGTATCACAAGAACTATCTTCCAATCCTCTGGAAAATCATGTCTGGCTATTATTGGTGGTGGTGATGCGTGTGACGCTGATGAAGGTAAGAATCCTGGCTTTTCAGCCTTATTATGGCCCCCGTCAACTATGAATCCTCCTTTATCAAAGGCTGCAACACCTATTCCAGATGTTCCTCCCCTTCCAACGATGCTGGCTATCTCACTTGCAGTTAGATCCAGGTCGTTCATCTTTGATATGAGTTTTCCTGCTGCAAGGGAGAGTTGTGTTCCTGATCCAAGACCTGAATGGGAAGGATAGGTTTTATCAACTGTGAATGTAAATCCTTCATTGATTTTAAGGTGTTCAACCATCTTCAAAGCTGCTTTTTTTATTTTGATGGTGTAATCGTCCATGAGTTCACTTTCAAGCTTCTCTTTTTCACTGAAGACCACTTCAATACCGGATTCTCGGGTTTCAGCCCTGACCTGCAGTTTCGGTTTTTGGAGGGTTATACCAACACCTCCATCGATCCTGCCGTAGGCACCGTTCAGGTCTATCAGTGTTACATGAAGCCTTGAGGGGGTTTCTATTATCAATTCAACTACCGTTATTCTTTGTTTAATGGTTTTGAGAATTTTTTCTCGATTTCTTCTCTGTATAATGTGTTCATTGAGCAGAAGGGTATTATTCTTCCATCTGGCACTGCGTAATGGATAACACATCTTCTAACCCTGTCCTGGTCGAAGTTCCAGGGGTCCATGAAGTGCATGCAAGATATAAGAAGTGATTTATGGTGGAACTGTCCCAGTGCATCGTAGGATCTTTCCTTGAATATTTGGGATAGTATTCCAGTGATATCTAATGATTCAGGGGATTTAGACATGTCAACTGTTCTTGGAAGTTCCACTGAGGCCCTTGCAAGCACCTTGGCCTTGGCCATTATACCGCCATCATTCAGATTCTCGCTACTGCTTTCGAGAAGATCGAAGAACCTGTCAACATCAACGAACTGTGTGATTGGAATCATTTCATGACCATTGTGGTCATCAATGAAAACGTAGGTTGCAGTACCACAGTGTGGATGACATGTGAATGTAACCTGAGGATCTCCACCCTCTATTGCCTCAACGAATTCAGAAACAGGAGTTACACATGATGCTGGATAGAAATCCTCAACCTTTATCTGTGAATCTGTTTGTTCTTCCACGAATTTTGTGAAGTCTGGAATGGTTACCCTCTGTTGCTCAACCTCTTCAGCAGGAGTTCTGCCTGCAAAGGATACTGGCTGGAAGTTCACACCCCTGATAATATCAATGTTATCAACTGCAAAATTGATTATAGCTCCAACTTGATCATGATTAATTCCCTTTATGAGTGTGGGTACAAGAACTATTCCAAGCTCTGCCTTTCGACAGTTCTCTATTGCCTCTAACTTGATTGAGAATATGTTTCTCTCGCGTATTTTGAGGTATGGTTCCTCAGTAACACCATCGAACTGAAGGTACACTGTGTTTAATCCTGCTTCTTTGAGTTCCTTTGCAAGGTCAGGATTTTTTGCAAGTTTTATTCCGTTGGTTGCAATCTGAGTGTGTGTGAAACCTTCTTCCTTTGCAATTTTTACGAGTTCAACTATGTCCTTACGAACAGTTGGTTCTCCACCAGCGTACTGGATTGCAGGTGTTGGAACAGGCTTATTATTTCTTAAGTTGCGCAGCATCTGTCTTATCTCATCCTGGGACGGTTCATATAAACGTCCTGAAACTGCTGCATTTGCAAAACAAACCGGACATTTCATGTTACATCTGTTTGTAACATCTATAAGTCCAAGGATTGTGTGACTTTCATGTTCTGAGCAAAGACCACAGTTCTGAGGACATTCACCCCCAACAACTGTTTGAGGATTTTCAAGGCCTCTGCCCTTTTCACCATATTCAACAGCCTTTTTGTAAAGCTCACTGTCACCCCAATAGGTGTTTTCAAATTTTCCATGCTCTTTACATTCTTTTTTTATTATGATCTTGTCTTCGTCCTCGTAAACTTCAGCATCTACAACCTTAAGACACTGGGGACATAGACTTTTGGTTTTCTTTATAACCATTATCTCACCCTATACAATAGTTTATTTAATAGATAACATAATTATAATCTTGTTTTAAATCGGAGGTAAACTATGGACTCAAGTATTATCAGTGTTTTCAATTTAGCAGTCTATGCTATATACTTTATGTTACCAGCATATCTATCTAATGTTACAGCTTTAACATTTGGTGGTGGAAAACCACTGGATTTCAACAAAAACTTTAGCGACGGCAGAAGAATGATCGGTGATGGTGTAACCATCAGGGGGACCATTATTGGAACCCTTATTGGAACCTGCGTCGGAACGATCCAGGGAGTTATCTCTGGAGATATTCTACAGGGAATACTTTTAGGCCTCTGCTTAGGTGGAGGAGCTCTTTTAGGAGATGCCTGTGGAAGTTTTATCAAGCGCAGATTGAACATCGGCAGGGGAAGACCTGCACCCATCCTTGACCAGCTTGACTTCGTTGTTGGGGCTCTGCTGCTTGCATCCTTGGTGGTTGTAATTCCATTCCAACTGATAATTGTGATACTTATTATAAGTGTATTTTTACATCTTGGAGCCAACATCATTGCGTACCTTTTAGGTATGAAGGATGTTTGGTACTGAATCCACAATTTAAACCAGTTCAAGATAGCAATAATTTTGATATAATTGTGTTTTATAATGTATTATGTTTGTAATAATATTTTGCGATGTTACTATATGTTGGATAAAAAAAATTACTAATTCATCCCTTTCTTTATTTTTAAATTTTTTATTTTTAATGAGTTATTTAATTGTTTTAAACATATAATGAATTTAATGACCTTTTTAGTTAAAAAAACATATGAATACGTTATATGCTTGGATATGCTTGATTTTAATGTTCTTTATATAGGATCAGTGCAAAAGATGGAAGTTTCAAGTTACCTACCTTAAACTCTTTCACTTATGATCCTCTTTCACTTATCAGACCCACTAATCATTAGGACAGCATCTGTTAAACACTTTCTTAGATGATTTCCATCACTGCAGAACCTTGGAACATGCATCTATAAGATTGTAGGACATTGTGAAAGCTTCCTGGTTTCCAATCCATTCTGGAATTTCATAGACGAACATGGGTGTTCCTCCAGAAACTATTGGTGCGTCAACCTTGGTTATTGATGAACTTTTGGGTTCACTGCTTGTGGATCGTTTGTAGTAGTTGAAGCTTGGAAGGAGCTGCTGTACTGCAGTGGCCAGGGTCACCGATTCAGAATCCATAACAGGTGTTGCTATATAAAAACCTTCACCGTAACCTTTTTCATGGTCATGGCAGACAATCACAAGGTCGTAATTTGAGTTATCCACATCTGGAACCACATATTTATTCACAAGGTTTTCACCGTTTGCACGGCCCACTGTGAAGTCCTGTGGACTGGCAGTAACTGTTATTTTGTAGTTAACAATTTCCACGTTGTGTGTGAAGGCGTAGGCTTTTATTGAATAGGGTACAACTGTTTTTGAAACATTTTCACGGGAATGCATGCCTGTTACAATTGCAATCTTTGCAGAGGGGTTTGGATAATGGGAGTAAACCTCCTTGGTAACGTAACCTGTGCTATCTGTGCCAACAGTTGAATTAACACTCCAGTTTGCAAGGATAAAAATTCCAGCTACAGCTGCAACTAAAAAAACCAAAATTAATGGGATTAACTTGTACTTTCCTGCCATGAAATCACTCGATCCATTTTTATAACTGATGTCTGGGGTCAATGCCACATTTGCAAATGAACTATACTTTCCAAAGATCCGGTTTAAACTTCTCTTTTTTCTTTTATATTAAAGATTAAACCAAGATAAATCGTTTAACACTCCACTTATTAAAACTTTGCTTAAAATTAATTTTTTTAAAATAAAAATGTTTATCAAAATCATTACCCTAAAAATATTGAAATCTACCTAAAAAATACAAAAAATAGATTGAAAAGGGATAGATTGAAGATTCAAGTGCTTTAAATCCTGAATTTATTGGCTACGGAGGTATTCTTCCATTAAAATGGCTGTACCCACAGCAGGTGCAACAACACAGTCTTCAGCACTTATGATTTCATCCATTCCCCTTGATTTTAATCCTGCAAGTTCACATGCCCTTTCACAGATTATTTTCATTCCAAGGCCTGTTGTGACAACTGTGTCAAGTTCATTTCTCTTTGAAACTTCAAGGAGGGCTTCAGCAACCCTGGAAACCTGTGCTTCATGTACGTACTCAGCTATCTCCAGAATATTGTCCCTGGTTAAAACATCCATGTCTCCACATATGACCCGTGAAATTCTTCGCATACACTCTTCGGTGGATTTTCCTGCACCATCTGGTGTGCTGCAGATGTAATCTGATTCTTCAATGTTTCCAAGGACCATGTGAATGTCTGCAGTTAGTGCGAAGAGTTCTGAAGCCACACGTACCCATTCACCCCCGAGCGGTACTTTATCCACCAGGGCTGCTACGTTGGTTCTGAGTGTTCCTGTGTAGACAAGTTCCCCTGTTTTAAGGCGTTCAAGGTCTGATCTTCCCTTTGAACATTCTTTTCCATTTTTTATGGGGATTATGTCCGTGGTTGTGCTGCCTGTGTCTATCATTATACAGTCTGAAGATAGTTGGGCAGCTATTGGTGCTGTTGCAACCCAGTTTGCAGCGGCAGCCTTTAAAGGAGCCTTCTCTATCCCTTCAAGATCCATGATTCCATCGAGTCCAACGAAGCCCACAGGAAGATCAAATGTCCCCTCTGACTTCATGGCCACGTCCAGTACTCCTTCTTTCTTGGTTTTATATGCATCCACAAGTTCCGCAGTCATGGACACAGCAACTGCATCCAATTCATGGATCTCAGATCCCAGAAGTTCCAGGAGAGCATCTCCAAGCTCCTCGTTCTTCATCCACATGGGTAGGTACTTGAAATCTGTTTTTATATCCTTGATCTTACCTGATTCATTGAAGTCAACAACCGCAAGGTCGGTGTTTGCACCTCCAATGTCAAATCCTGCTATTTTCATATTATCACGTGTTAAAAGTCTTTAAAAGCATACAATGTTTTAATTTCTAGCGAAATCTTTTATTTGATGAAATATTTAATGGATTTAATGAAATATTGTTGAAATTACTTGGTTATTGAAATTAGTTTTTTAAATTTAAATTTATTGATTAAAATTTAAACGTTAAATTTAGTTTAACGTTCCAATCTTAGCATATTAATCAATATTAACCCATAAATGCCATTTTAAACCCTTTTCATGACCAGATCATTTCCAACCTTCTGAAATTCAATGGTTCCATCAATTGAAATATCATCTGGAAGTTTTCCATGTGCAGACTCCAGTATGGCCTCTCCAAGGTTGAAGTTCAAAATCTGCCTCAGGGCAACGTAGGGCGTTGTGAGGCGAGAATTTACCTCAACTATCTTAACATCCTCTGCAAGGATCACATCAACCCCAACATAACCTTTCAAACCAGGGATGGATTCCACAGTATTTTTTGCAATTTCCATTGCCCTTTGAGAGAGTTCATGTTTAAGGGGGACGTGACCACCATTGTAATCTATCTTACCATCTTTTAACTGGACGTTCTGAAAGTTCAAACTCAGTGGAAGTGCATTTTGACCATCAGAAAGTAGGCTGACACTTGCAGTCACTCCCTCAACGTAGTCTTGAAGAATGAAGTATGGAAGTTTGGTGAACTTTTCCACAGCATCCACAGCATCCTGGAATGCCTTGAAAGAATCCACAACATGAACCCCTGTGCATGAAACACCATCTGCAGGTTTCACAACCTTAAGGATTTTTTTCCCTATTTTTTCTGAAGATCTGTAGTTTTCTTCGGGGTTTTTATCCATATCAAATACCGATCTATAAATTTCAGCAACCGTAGAATCTTCAGATTCCAGATCTTCGAAGTAAACCTTCTCGGTTCTTATCAGTGAATCTACAACCGAATCATCATTTTTAATGGAACATTTAAGGGATTCATACATCGTGTATTTATTGGTGCACGTCATCACAGCATCTGAGCTGGATCCAAGAACCTTAACTCCGGCTTCTTCAATGAGTTTGGTCAGATGGTGGAGTATGAGATCTTCCTCAGGTGCTATTAGGAGACAGGCATCGTAACCCTCAATGTTTTTGGTTAACCATGTTTCAAGATCCTCATTAATCAGTATAGGTCTGCAAAGTCCTTCATTTTTTGGTATTAAGTTTTGCAAGGATTCTGATAGCAAATAATCTGCACCAACATTTTCAAAGTCAGATATGAGTCCTGAGAGCATTGCCCTACCTTCAGCTGTTAAGGCCGGATCTTCCATGCCCATGGCCGTTGCAAATTCGAAAATGAGTATCTTCAAATATTTTCAACTCCATTTAAGCGTTTCTCATAAAAAAAGGAAGTTTTTCATTCCATTCCCACTACTTAATGTCAAACCTGTTCACAAGTACCTGTTTATCCTTTAAATCAAGATCAGGGACTGGGAACTGGGCTTCACCACCATTGAAAACTATGTTTATGGTGGATCCACTGTTTTTATCCTCAAATTCAGACACCGTCATGTTCTCGCTTATCTGGAGAAGTTCCCTTCCAGCATGGCTCATTATATGTTCTGGAGCAGTTATATGGAGTTTTCCAGAACTGTAAGCATTTAAAATTGCATCCAAAATTTTCTTCGAAGCTTTCCCATCACCGTAGGGGTTGAATGCATCACTCATCTCTTGGTAGGCTGATTCATCGCCTGCTATTCTCCTGAGGTTTTCAAGTATTTTTTCCTTTGATGAACCAACTAGGATGTTTCCACCTGCTGTTACAGTTTCTGGTCTTTCTGTGTTGTACCTGAGTGTTAAGCAGGGTACGTTCAATGTTATGGCTTCTTCCTGAAGTCCACCTGAATCTGTCATTATGAAGCGTGAATTTGAAAGTAGAACCAGGAAATCAAGGTATCCTATGGGTTTGGTCATGAGCACGTGGGGTGCGTTTTCAAGTTTCTCGTAGATACCGAATTTTTTGAGGGTTTTCACAGTCCTAGGATGGACAGGGAACACCACCGTGATGTTTTCAAGTTCAAGAAGGGCATCTGTAACCTCATGAAGTCTTTCAGGGTCATCAACGTTCTCTGCTCTGTGCATGGTGAGTGTTAAAATATCTCCATCAACATCAAGGTCTGATAGTACTGTTGAAGTTTTCTGGGCTATTTTAAGGTTTCTTATGCATGCATCAACAACTGTGTTGCCTGTTACGAATATTTCATGGGGATCCAGTCCTTCAAATATGAGGTTAATGGCTGATTCCCCTGTGGGCACGAAGTACAGGTTCGATGCGACGTCTGCAACCTGCCTGTTTATCTCCTCAGGCATGGTTTTATCGTAAGAACGAAGTCCTGCTTCAACGTGTCCCACTGCAATGTGGAGCTTGCTTGCTGCAAGGGCTCCTGCAAGAACTGCATTGGTATCTCCCTGAACCAGAACTATGTCAGGTTTTTCAGCCAAAAGAACATCCTCTATCTTTTCCATCATCCGAGCAGTCTGTTTTCCATGGGAACCTGAACCAACACCTATGTTGAAGTCTGGTTTTTTAAGTTCCAGATCCACAAAGAATTGATGGGACATTTCATGGTCGTAGTGCTGTCCAGTGTGAACTAGAATGTATTCTATTCCCCTTTTTTCTATTTCATCAATTACAGGAGCCATTTTGATGATTTCAGGTCGTGTGCCTATTATTATTGCTATTTTCATGTTTCATCCCTGTTAAAATGAGTTTTCTTATTTGATTGTTCGATCTTATTCTACTTTTTTAAGCTTTTTAAGTGATAATATCTCAGACATATCTTTATCTCTTTCTCTTAGCACGATATTCATCTATAACCTTTAAAAGTTTTTTCTTGTCCTCATCAAGGATCCTGGATTCCATGGTTTTGTGCCAGTTTTCAATCTCTTCTTCGAGTAGTTCAGCTTCCACCACTGCAAACTCATCTATAACCTTAAGGTTGAGGTTCTCTGCAGCGAGTATTGGAACCATGTTTCTTTCAAATTCTTCTTCAGCAGGGTGTGATATCTTATCCTTGGTTATAACTGCCTTAACTCCCATATCAATGAGTAATGATGCAGTCTGTGAACCTCCACCCTCTGAACTCATCAGAAAAACCACATCTCCCTTTTTTATCTTCCAGTACTCGCATGCACGGTTTATTCCATCCCTTGTGAAGGATTCTATGATCTTAACTGGAACAACGTTCCCTGAAACTTCAAATGATTCCATTCCCCCGATCAAATTTAAATTCTTTTCAAGCTCCTTTCGTCTTGATCTTTCCTCGTTGTACTTTTTTTGAAGATTTTTTATGATGTTGACCTTTGAAGCTACCTCTTTCTGGCGTAGTACGTCGGTGGAATATTCATGGTACATCTTATCCATTTTGGATTGTAATTTCGATACTTCAGACTGTTTCCTGGTGATTGCAGTTTCAAGGGATCTGTTTTTGGTCTTCAATTTTTTTATAGCTCTCTTCTGAGATTTTATCTGCTTTTTAAGTCTTGAAATCGTTTCCCTGTAACCTTCCAGTTCAGATTCATGCAAATCTTCAGAGGTTCCAAATACATCCCTGGACGTTGAAACATCCATAACTTCATTTTCAAGTCCCTTATCAGTGATGGAAAGCTTAAGGGATTTTTCAGCTTCAATATCATCTAAAACCTGATTTATTGCCTTGGTTATTGGAACATCATTTATAACCATTATCTTCACAGTGTCCACTGCATCTGCAGGTAAATCCAGATTTTCTGCCCGTTTCTCGATCTGAAGAAGCTTGTTCTGATAGTCCTTGTAGGTTTTAACAGCTGCTGCCAGAGCATCCCTTTCATGAGCATTCTGAGAGATTTCGTGGGAAGGTACAACCTTTGAATGGTCAACAGAGGACTTTAATTTTAGGTAGGCATCAACAAGTTCTGTCTTTGATTCCACAGACATTACATGGTAAGGAGAATGTATCCTGGAATTTAGGATTGAAGCAAGTTTTTTAACGTTTTTTGGTGGTGGGTAAACATCTGTTGCAATTAAAACGGTTTTACCATATTTTATTATATTTTTTATCACATCTGCACGTGATATTTCCTTAAAACTACCTATAAAAAGAATTTTACCTTCAAGGTCCAGGATCGCCAGGCCTACAGTAAGCCCTGGATCGAAACCAACGATTATACCCCTCTGCCCATCAAGGGTTTTTTCATCCTTTAAAAATCTATCTGAACCTGTCATCTGATTTAAACCATGAATATTCTTATAAACCAGTTAATTTCCCCCGAATATTCTTTTAATATCCATCCACATGTTTATTATAGGTTTATCTAATACTTATTATTTTCTTGTTCCATTTTCATGGAGTATCATTCTTGATCTTTGTATAAATGCTCAAAAAATGTAAAAAATATTTGAAAAAAGGTTATTTTTAAGAAAACATCACGTTAAAATGAATTCAAATTAAGGTTACATTAGTTAGTCTAAACTCAAAATTCGAATTATTTCCCTTTCAACTGCTGCAGCCTGTATGTTCTGGAGGTATTCCTCATGGATGCTCTTCAAAAACTTGGTTTTTGCATAGGAATCCTCGTTAAACTCGATTCCATCGTAGACAACATCCATGAGTATGAGATTTTCTGGAGGTGCCGGGAGGACTATCTGGTTTACATTGGGATTGAGAAGTGTTTCAACTTCATCCAGATCCATTTCATCACTTCCAACCATTAAAAGAACATTGACCATCTTTCTTACCATGTTCCAGAGGAAGCTCTGCCCTACCACATCGAAAACTATGCATCCATGACCATGGGATATCCCAATGGAGTTGATGGTTCTAACAGGGCTTCTCTCACTTTTCTTGGATAGGTTGTGGAAGTCATGGGTCCCCACAAAGATTTTTGAGGCAGATTTCATCTTTTCAATGTTGAAGGACGATTTGTTAAGGGGATCCATGGTGAAAACGTATCTGTAATGTCTTTCCATGGCAAAACGTGGATTGAAGTTGGATGGAACCTCTACAGATGCCAGGATTCTTATGCTCTGAGGCAGTAAATCGTTTATCTGATTTATTATCAAGTTCTGATCCGTGTTGAATGACACCACATTTCCAAGGGCATGGACACCCTTATCAGTTCTTCCAGCTATTGAATAACCTGATTTTTCCGGTGCATCCATTAAACCCACCTTCTTGAAGGCTTTGATGAGCTCACCTTCAACTGTCTGGAAATTTAACTGCCTCTGAAACCCGTGAAAGCTATCCCCAATATAACCTACCTTCAAAGCTACCCTTACCACTTAATCACCATTAAAAAATTATTCAAACCAATGCAATTGAAATAATATGAATTCTACTACATTCTTTATTTCATTAATTTATTCAAATATCCATTTCAAAGGATATTCTCAATGACCTGTGTTTATCTTCCTAAATTTTTTTGTTCCCTAGTCAAATCTGATTTTAATTGGAAGTTGAATTACAACATTCCATGATTTTATGATTGGATTTATGATTGTTTTATATAATATTTTAATTCAATATGTTCCCATGAAAGGTTCGATTCCTGGAATACCCATGGAAACCCCCAGTGAGCAGGAGTGCATCCCCAGTGAGTCTAAACGTTTTATGAGTAAAAAATGGGGATATTTAAGCGTAATAGCTGCAACTCTTCTATTTGGAATCTGGAACACCTTCAATAAAATTCTACTGCAGGATCTGGACCCAATAGCCCTTTCAGCAATCGTTTACTGTGTTGCAGGGGCTTTTCTCTTTACAATACGTTTTTCACCCATTAACAACAGGATAATGTCATTTTTAGATGCAGACTGTAGTGCTGAGACCCATATTTCACGAAGGGATTACATGATACTGATAGTGACAGCAGTTTCAGGGTCTGTTGTTGCGCCCATCATCTACCTGAACGGTTTAAAGATGATAACAGCGGTTACCGCATCCCTTCTAATGAACGCTGAAATACTGTTCATAATCCTTATTGGAGTGTTCTTTTTAGGGGAAAGTCTGAAAAGAAAGGACATATTGGGGTTTCTCTTTCTTGTAATTGGAACAGTGTTTCTTGCAACCAATGGAGGTTCAGGAAATCTTTCAGGGAATTTAACAGGCAACCTTGGAACACTACTTGTGATAGTTGCAGCATTCTTCTGGAGTATAGACACGAGTTTGAGCAAATTTTTAAGTGGAAAAAGAGATTTACTCTTTGTAAGTGCACTTAAATGCTCCATAGGTGGCTTGATCCTCTTATCAGTATCCATATTAGTGGGATCCAGCTTCAACGTTCCACTGAACCACCTTCCCTACCTTCTCTTCATAGGGCTTGTTAGTATTGGGTTCTCATTCGTGCTTGTTTACTTTGCAATCCGACAGATAGGCTCAACAAGAACAGGATCCCTCTTCTCACTTTCATCCCTCTTTGGAGCTATATTCGCCTTTGCAATCTTGAGTGAACCATTCACCCTGACCCAGCTTGCATTCGGACTTCTGATGCTTCTTGGAGTTTTTATCCTCTACAAGAACGGTACATGAAAAAAATTTAAGGATCGAAAAGAATAGGATTAATTAAGAATTGGTATTATTAAGAGTATGGTTATTTTAAGAATAGATAAATGGTTATTGATAGAAGTAATACAATTTAATACTAAATTGGAATAGAATCCATTGAACTAAGATTTATAAAAATCAATTCAACGATAGATTAACGTTTTTCCAGTTCAAAAAAAATCAGAATTCAAAGAAAAAAATAAAAAAAATGAAATTTATGCTCATGAAAAGAGCTCATGAAAAGAAATGAAGTGATGAAAATGGTTCTTTCAAAGGATGATATGCTCATAATTCCAGCGGTGGATATAAAGAATGGTAAGTGTGTTCAGCTGGTTCAGGGGAAGCCCGGAACTGAACAGGTGATAATAGAAAACCCTGAAAAGGTTGCAAAGGACTGGGAAAATAGGGGTGCTGAAGTTTTACATATAATAAACCTTGATGGTGCCTTCGGTGACTCTGAAAGGAATGCTGCAGTCATAGACAAGGTTCTCCATGAAGTTTCCGTACCTGTACAGCTTGGAGGGGGTATAAGAACCATTGAAGATGCTGCCAAACTCCTGGATATGGGTGTTGAAAGAGTTATACTCGGAACCATGGCTGTTGAGAACCCTGAAAATGTCAGCATGCTTGCAGAGGATTTTGGAAGTGATAGAATAATGGTTGCCCTTGACAGCAAGGATTCTCAGGTTGTTGTGAAGGGTTGGACTGAAAAAACAGATAAAACAGCCCCCCAATTTGGTAAGCTCTTTGAAGAGAAAGGTGCAGGAGGTATACTCTTCACAAACGTTGATGTTGAAGGTTTGCTCCAGGGATTTGACACCCAACCGTTGATTGAACTTCTTGAAGCAGTTGAAATACCTGTTGTCTATTCTGGAGGAGTTACGTCCATTGAAGATGTTGCAAAACTCAGTCAGACTGATGCTGCAGGTGTTGTGATTGGATCAGCACTTTACAGGGGCAAAATGAAGTTTGAGGATGCACTGGAGTATCAGAAAATATCCTGAGACTTGAAACCTAATTCTTACTTTTAATTTTACTTAATTTTACTTAATTTTACTTAATTTTACTTAATTTTACTTAATTTTACTTAATTTTACTTAATTTTACTTTTGATTTAATTTACGTTAAAATGAAGCCATTGACTTTATAAGGGGGGGGTCAAATAGCTTTGAATCCCCTCATGAGAATGTTTTTTTCTGCATTTTCAACCACCTTCCTCATTCTAAGTATCTGATCTGGATTGGTGGAGATTGAGGTTATCCCGTAATCAATGAGTTTTTTAACGATTTCTTCATTGGATGCTGCGTGTCCGCAGATGCAGGTTTCAATTTTCCACTGGTTGCACCTTGTTATTATACGTTCAACCATCTTCAGAACTGAGCTGTGCATTAAATCGAAGTGTTTAGCCACTTTAACACCTCTACGGTCAACTGCAAGGGAACACATGGTCAGATCACTCATTCCAATGCTTACGAAGTCCATACCTTCATCCATGAGCTGGTCCAGGGTGAAAACTGCTGAAGGTGTTTCAATGGATGCACCAACCTCCAAATCCTTGTGGGGTTCTATTCCCACTTCTTTCATTGCCCTTTTTGCTTCCCTGTACTCTGAAACATCCCTTATGAATGGTATCTTAACTCCAAGATTGTCGTATCCCTGATCAAGAAGTGTTCTCACTGCCCTGAATTCCGACAGGAGAACCTCAGGGTTTTGAAGATCCTTCTGTATCGCCCGGAGTCCAATTAATGGATTAGCCTCATCTGGTTCAACTTCACCCCCTTCAACCCGTTTCAGTTCATCGGTTGGTATGTCAAAGGTTCTAAACCATACTGGTTTGGGGTAGAAAGCATCCAAAATCTTTTTCACACCCTTAACAATAACTCCTGTTAATCTTCCCTCTTTCTGGAGTAGGGATGGATGTTTTCCTGTGTTGATTATCATGTTCTCTATTCTTATGGATCCCACTCCATCTGCAAAGGGTGCAACGCTTGCTGCAATTTCAGGAACGTTTATGTTCACCTTAACACTGGTTGAGGGCTGATATACCTCTAAAAATTCCCTTTGAGATTCAATTTCAATGAAACCCGCATATATGTTACCTGTTTTTCCATCGACCGTTACTATCAGTCCATCTTCCAGGATGGAAGTTCCCTTCTCTGTTCCAACTATACATGGAACCTGCATCTCCCTTAGAACTATGGCAACATGGCTGGTTATTCCTCCGTAGTCAGTTATAACAGCCCCCGCCTTCTTGAGGTGTGAAAGCATGTCCCTTGATGCCCTTGAAACCACAACGATCTCTCCACCCTCAAGCCCATGGAGGTCCTCATGAGTTTCAACCTTTTTAACCTTTCCTATGCCAATATAAGAACTTGTACCAATCCCTTTAAGAATTATCATACAGTATATTCTTTATTTTTTGTTGTAGAAATATTTTGGGTATTTGGATATTTGCAGAGTTTAGCATCTTTATTTGAAAAGTGGATGGTGAGAGGGGTAACTAAAACTCCATAAAATGCTCAAAGACTATTTCAGATGAAATAAAACTAAGATTTTTGGAAGATCTCTTTAAATTAAAGTCTTTATAATTAGAGATCCTCAAATATCTAAAAAAAATATCCGAAAAATATGAATGTTGAGGTTTGATGATTGTGAAAAAAAGGATGAAAGTGGTGTTGAAGTTAGGTTGCAAACCTCTCAAAGAGACCCACAAATTTCATTACAACACCCCTCAATGGGCCCATCTTCTCTCCAAACTTATGCATAACATGCACATCATCCTTTTTAAGCCCTCCAATGAATGCTAAAACTGCAACGTATATGAATGGAGCTAGTGCTATTCCTAAAAGTAGGAATAAACGTGTTTTTGGGAAGGGGATAAATGCTATTCCCATCACAATGGAAGCAGCTATTATCTTCCCGAAGTCTCCCTTTGGAAGCTGTGCATCAGTCATTTTAAGGGTTTTACCCAAGACCGTGACCATTATGAAGATTGCAGCTATGGTTGTTGCAAGTGCTGCACCGTTTATACCGTACACTGGCACCAGTATGAAGCTTAAAACCAGATCTATTATGGTTCCCAGAACAAGGGCTGTCATTGGAAGGTTGGGTTTTCCAAGTCCCTGACATATGCTGGCTGAGACAACGTAAACAGTGAAACATAACATTCCTGCTGAGAGTATCTGCAGTGCCCCAGTTCCATTCAGGAATGCAGGGTTTGGGAATAGTAGGCTTATTATTGGTGCTGCAAAGACTATGGTTCCAACAGAGAGTGGGAGTACGAGCAGTGTCACGTATCTGTAGGACTGCAGAATGTAGGTTCTTAGCATGTGCTTATCATTTAGGGCGAATGCCTCTGAAGCAGCAGGCAAAGCAGCCGTTGCAATTGACATGGATATTACAAGGGGTAGTCTTGCAATTGGACTTGCTGCATTGTAGTATCCCACGTATTCACTTGCCATGAAGTGACCTATAACATAGGTTCCAATATCGTAGAGGGCAAGTTCTGCAAATCCTGCGATAACAACAGGTATGGAAAATATCAAAAGCCTTTTTGCTATTGAAACTTCTTCTCTCCAGGTTATGCTTGTTTTTTGATGTGGTTTAAGACTTCCATGTTCCCCTATCTTTGATATCCTTTTCAAGGTGATCCTTTTGAATATGTAAAACCCGATTATTGTGGAAACAATGAAACCAATGGCAGTTCCAACAACTGCTCCTGCAACGTACCAGCCAAGGAGAACAAGAATTACAGCTCCAGCTATGGTGAATATCTGCTCTGTAGCACGTGTTATGAGGATGTTGGTCATCTCATACATTCCCTGAAAAACGCCCCTTAAAGCACCTACAATCACACTGAAGGGAGTTATGAGGGATATTAATTGTAATGGTAGCACTGCTTCAGGTTTATGTAAAAAACCTATTGCAATGGGTTCGGCCAAAAAGAATATCAGGATACTTGCCAGTATCGAGAACATGATCATGATCTTGGTTGAGGTTTTTATAATCTGTTTTACCATGAAGGGGTCTTCCTTTGCAGAGTACTGTGAAACGTACTTTGCAATGGCAGGTGGAAGACCTCCCGCAGCAAGCAAAATCAGAATATTCTGGGCGGGTAGGGTTAAACCTAAAATACCGTAGCCTGCAGGGCCAAGAAGAATTGCCATTAATGAACGGTAAATGTAGCCACCTATACGGAATATGAATGAACCTAAAAGGATTACGAAGCTTCCCTTTGCTATCTTTGAACTCATGATATTACCAACTTACACATCCTCAAAAAAGAAGTTATCTACATGATTTCTATCTTATAACCCAAATATTAATTGTTGAAGGGTTGCTGATTTAGATTGAGATGTACTCCTTATAAAAGATACTCATTGATTAGAATATTGTCCTAATTCTTTTTTAAAATTTTAAAATTGAACTGTAAGAAATAGTTTTTATTGATTTAGAAGTTTATAAATATTTAAGAAAAGTTAGAGATTAAAGCAAAAAAAAATGCTTAAAATGAAAATATCTTAAATTCTTTATAGGGTTAAGATAATAAAGAAAAATTGATACAAAGCTACAAAAAAAATCAGAAAAAATTAAAGTTTGAATCAGTGAAACATTTGGGGTGTAAAGATTAAACTCGTAATGGCAACAGGAACATTTGACATAATACATTCAGGTCATGGATATTACCTTCAAGAATCCAAGAAGCTCGGTGGAAAGGATGCAAAACTCGTTGTGGTTGTTGCAAGGGATGTAACTGTACGATCCAAAAAGAGGGTTCCGGTGGTTGGAGAAAAACAGCGCCTTGAAGTTGTGAAGATGCTGAAACCTGTTGATGAAGCATACCTTGGAAGCACAACAGACATGTTTGAGATAGTGGAGAAACTGAAACCCGATATAATCTCAATAGGTCCTGATCAAACTTTTGACATTACTCAACTTAAAAAAGAACTTGAAAAACGTGGATTAAACCCGGAAGTCCTGAAGGTGGAGGGTTACAGAGAAGCAGACCTTGACAGTTCCTGCAAGATCATAAAGAAAATAAGGAAGATGGATTTCGATGAAAAGATATTTGAAAAATGTTAAACATTGATGTTTGTTAAGGATTTTTTTATGAAATATAGAAGATTAAAGAGTTAAAAAATCTTAAAGAGTTTAAACAAAAACTCTTTTTACAGCTCATTTTGGATTTGTTTAAATAAAATTGGTTAAAATCAGCTAAATGAAAATTTCAATGGATTATAGAACTTATTTTTTTATGGAATGATTTTATTGTTATTTGAAATACTTAACAGTGTTGTTATATCTATCCTGACCCATATTGCCATCAATCCAAGGAGAGTATTCTTAAATCACCCTACACTCCAGACAAAGATGTCATAACGCATTCTGGAATAGAATATCTTGCTAAGGTATACATCAATTTAAATTTGTGAGTATCTCTTCTCTACGGAAAGTGGACTTACTTAAGAAGAATAATAATATATCGACGAAAATGAGAACTGCAGAAACAATAAACAAGGTTTTGGCATCTAAAGAAATGACTCCTATTTCACCAAAGACATAAATAAGCATAAAGGGAGCTATTATGAGCCCTCCAAACTGCTGTGATGTTCGCACATCATTGACTCTTACAGAAGTAATGATATTTAGTTCTATGCTTAAAAGACAAGCAAGCGGCGCGGCCAGAAGTAGAAAAACACCAGCTGCCCAATTCGGATAAAAATAGTAGCCTATGTCTTGATGACTGATCATATTGATGATAATCATAAATAGCCCAGCGCCGAGATATGTGGAGAGGATAGATGGTATAAAAGCAGCAATACTTTTCCCTAACAATATTTCACCATCCGTTACGGGTGTTGCCAAGAGAGGTTCCAATGTTTTCTCAACTTTCTCACCTATCATACTATAAGAAGCTACACCGATTGGAATTGCACTTGCAAAAATAATAAAAAAGAAAGAAAAAGCATTGAACAATGGAATAAGATTGGAATAGGAAATATGATGCCTCATGACAATGAACATTAAAATTGCAGGAAACCCAAGTGCAAAACTAATAGGAAAAAGAAACCATGTGAAAATAATACCCCGTTTCTTTTTAAACACACTGAAATCCTTCTTTGTAATGTTCCAAGTGTTTTCAAAATCCATTATTCCACACTCCGAACAAATTTCAAGTACGCATCCTCTAGGGTTGGGCTAACATCACTGACTAACTGGACACGGCCTCCTGCATTAATAATCGCCTTTAAAATATCAGGATTCTCCTTTTCAGGATCTTTGACTTCAATAAAAAGTTTATTTCGGGTAACTTCAACTTTTCCTGACTCAAGCTTTTCAACTGCCCGCACAATTGTATTATTAACCTGTTCAAGTTGAATGACAGTTTTTTTACTGCCTAATGATTGAATCAATCTTTGAGGTGTGTCTACTGCTAACAGTTTCGTTTTTATTATCCCCAATCGGTCACAAATTTTTCCTGCTTCGCTTAAAAGGTGAGTGTTGAGAAAGATGGTTCGATCTTCTTTCTTAAGTTCAAGGATGAAATCCCTTACGATTTTAGAAGCTTCAGGATCTAGATTCGCTGTAGGCTCGTCCAAAAACAATATTTTAGGGTCATGAATAAGGGCGCGAGCAATGGCAAGTTTCTGTTTCATCCCTTTAGAAAATGTGCCCGCAGTGACATCCCTTTTTTCCCAAAGTCCTAACATTTTGAGGAAATGCTCTATTCTTTCCTGCCTCTGCTTTTTGCTTAGTTTATATAACCGCCCGTAAAAATCAAGATTTTGATAGCCACTTAATTCTTCATAGAGCCCAACATTCTCAGGTAAAATTCCAATAATTTGTCTGATCTTTTGTCGATCTGCACTACTCCCAATGTCATAACCACCTATCATAGCTTCACCGCTAGTTTTTGATATTAGACCAACGAATATTCTCACAGCAGTTGTTTTTCCTGCTCCATTGGGACCAAGAAAACCAAAAACTTCCCCCTCTTTAACATGCAAAGTAAGATCATCTACAGCAGTCAACTCGCCAAACTTCTTTGTAAGATTCTCTGCATCGATCAAAGTGAATCAACCTGCCAAAGGTTATTAACATTACAATTTAATTTTTGTATTTTAGTTATAATAAACCCTACAATTATTCAAAAATTGATAGAAAAATCCATGATGCATCCCTAAAAAAAGTGGGTAAAAATAAGTAAGAAACTGTTAAGAATTAGTTTATCTTGTAAAACAATAATTATTTTATAGCTTATGTAATGAAAAAAAGTAAATTAGTTGTAGGACATAAATTTTCTATAAATTTCTTGAGGTTAACGATATATTGTTTTAGGTTTTTGGTTTTTTAGGTTTCGGAGAGCTTTTATAGGACTGTTTTTGTGTTGTAGCCTGTTGTTGTGATGAGTCCTACTAAAAATACAGTTATTATGGTTGTTCTTTGTGCTGATTCAGGTGTGTATTTGTGTAATTTTTTTAGGCCTAATCCTGATTTGCATAATTTGAAAAAGTCTTCGATTTTTCCACATACAGGTTTATATTGTTTCAAATTTTCTAATTTTTGTATTTTGAAGTTTTCTTTGGAAAAATTTATAGTTGGAAATTCCGATTTGATAGTTTTTGTAGTTGTAATATCCTCTGCAGAATAGTATTGTGTCTCATTTTCGGATTATTCACCTTTTTCGGAGGTTTTCTATTATCTCAGTGAATATCTTGAAATCATGATGGGCTCCAGAATGGATTAAAATATTAAAGGACATTACATAGTCATTTTTATAAGACTAGGGTGGCTTTAAATCCAATATAAAATCCATAGGAGGATGAATAACTCCATTTCAGATCCTTTTTTTCCAAGTATTCTTTGGAACTATGTTTACGCTGTATATTGTAATCTAAGCCTACAATTGTGGCATCAACAATAAATGTCCTTTTTTCATATATTTTAAGTGGTTTAGTTTGCATTAATATGTTATTCACCATTTTAATGTGCGTATCAGCTTCGAATCGTGCCAAAAATTCTGAAACTTAATAACACTTGGAATTTCATTGGTTTTGAAGAATTTTCGCAACTTTATCCCTTTTTAAATCAGAAACAACAAATTCAACAGTTATATTGAAAAAAATAGCAGTTAAAATAATTTTAATCGATAAAATCGCCATATTAATCTGTTTAATGCCTTTCGAGGCCATTATTGTTCAAGATTTTTTAGAACCGATAATTTTAAATATTTTCTCCAACAAGATATATTTTGGGTCTTCTTTACTGTAATTTAGGTGATGCTTCCTTTTTATCTCCAAAAAAAACCATGTAAGCATTAATACTTAAATTTAATGGTTTAGGATCCCTTATTCGCATAACACAAAAATAAAAATGTATTTTTAAAAACAAAACTAATAGTGGCCCCTAAAATGTGCCAAACTAGAAGGAAAATCCTCTTTTCAACAAAAAAATCTAAGACATCTATATTGTTTATTTAAAATTGAATTTACTAAAAAAATTGGTTTTTGAAAGTTGTTTTAAAAAAAGAAAAAAGAAAGGGTTTAAAAAGGCAATTCTGAGTAGATACCTTTTAACGTCCACGAGGTTGTGTTCCAGTTCTTTATAACTCCTAGGGAGTTTCTTAGACTTATTGCATCTGCATCGTACCATTTACCATTCACGTAGAGCTGGGCCCAGACATGTCCATATACATTTCCACTGGCGAATGTGCATTTTCCATGTACGTATCTTGCTGGAATTCCTGCAGCCCTTGATAGTGCTATCAGTAGGTGTGAAGTGTCAACACAGTTTCCTGTCTTGGCGTTCAGTGTCCCCACAGCACCGTATCCGGTGTCGTAGTAGAAGGAATAGCCGAGATTATCCCTTACCCAGTTGAATATCTTCGTTGCTTTATCGTAGCTTGATGTTGAACCGCTTGTTATTGATTTTGAAAGTGCAACTATGGCTGCATTCGTTGACTGGCAGTTTTTAGTCGAAGCTAAATACTTCTGCAGTTCTGCAGGTATAGTGTCGGTTGTACTACTTTGGGTTGTGTTCTTCCATGTGTTCATTGAAACATAGCTTGGGAGGTATTTTTTTGTCCCGTAGAAGTTCAGTATCTTCGAATACATGTAGACCAATGATTCGAACTGAATTTTTCCAAGAGAACTTGCTGCATAGTTCGGAGCTGCCCCATTTGCATTTATGAAGGAGCTCAGTTTACTTGCAATTGCAAGGTACTCTGTTTTGTTAATGTTTCCACTTTTAAGGTCTTCTGTTGGATTCGAAGGAGCATCCGCACTTTTCAGTGTTACCTGTGCTTTTGAACCTTTGCTAATATTCAACAAACTATCTGCCAGTAGTTTCATGAATTCCGGCATTTCTACCTGTACTGAACCTATCTGAACATAGTTTGGAAGTTTTTTATTTGTTTCAACGTAGGTTTTAACCCTTGAAGCTGCATCCTTGATCTGATCCAGTGTAAATGTTGTTACCTGGGTCGTGTTTGTTGATGGTTTCCCATTGTTTGCCTGGGTGTAGTTGAAGGCTTTATCGATCAAACCGTACCTGAAGAGTACATATCCTGATGCACCGTTGTTCAAAGCAGATTTGACATCAGCATTCAATTCAGCTCCGGGTATTGGGGTCACGTTGGCATCGGACTCGTAGGTCTGAAGACCTGCCAGTACCGGTTTTCCATTGGACTGACTTACTATGTAAGCCACTTTTTCACCTATCCAGTCTGTATTCTCATTGTAGTTTCCCTTGTAGATCATTGGTACAAGGAAATCCAGATACTGGGAGAGTTGACTGTAATCCTGTCCATAGTAGTAACCGTTCACAGCACCTTCAGGCATTAAAGCTGCTGAAACTGCTACCTTTGGTTTTATGGATTTAACTGTGTCATGCACTTTTTTAACGAAGTTCGTTATTGTCTGGGTTCCATTGGTATATTTGTAAGCTGTTCCAGGATACCTGACATAATCCAGGTGTATCCCATCGATGTTGTAGTTGGTTGTTATGGTTTTTATGAAGCTTATCAGAGTGTCCTGATAGGCTGTGCTGGAACCTGTCCTGTTTTCAGTTGTTGTAACCTGTTTGTAGGTTGTAACGTTCTTCAACTTGTATTTCCAAACGTACTTCCAGGTGTACTTCCAGGTGTACTTCCATTTACCACTGTACTTGTACCATTTTTTGTACCATGACTTGTACCAGGATTTGTACCATGACTTCACTGCTGTTGTCTGTTTAACTGTTTTGGTTACATTCACCTTGTAGGTGTACGTACCCTGAGGATCAACCCATTTTCCGTTTTCATCAACGAAACAGGTAATCCATGCATGAACCCTTATTCCAGTACCACTGAGTTTACTCAGGATGGTTTGCAGTATGCTTTTATATGTTGGATCCTTGATCCTGTTCGTTTTTACGAACACATCTGTTATTCCATTTTTTATTAATTCATCAGCACTGATCTTAGTCACATCGTAGGTGCTGAGCCAGATCCCGTGGACATTATTATATGATTCATCTCCTGCTGCCTCTGAACTTTGATTTGTTCCTGAAACGTTGCTGTTAACACTATCGTTGCTACTGTTTGTGTCTGAATTCGTGCTATTTACTGTGTACTGATTTTTCACTGCATCGCTAACTGCAGTTCCATTGCTGGAGTTTCCTGCAGTTGTACTTTGAATTATGCTTGTGTTCTGTAGGTCAGTTGTGTTTTCAGTTATATTGCTGGCGTTCGTGATATTTTCTGAGATTTCCTGGTTTGCTGTGGTGGCATATATATAGCTTGTACTGGGTAGCACCATGCCAAAAAGCAATAGCACTACAAGCAACAAATGTCGCTTCATAAGTACTGCCCCCCAAATGATTCAGCAAATGTCAGATGAACACCTATGTGGTTCTGACAAGTAATATGATCTCTTTTTGAACATATAAATCTTTTGATTTAAAATTCCGAAAAAACAAGAGCAAATATCTTCTTTAATGATTTAAAGCCATTAAAATGAGAATTGAAACTGGTGTTACAGATTATTTTCACCCCTTTTAGGATATTGATATGAAAAAATATCTTCTTTTTAAGTGCATACTACAAAACATAACAATCTTAATTTAAAACCCATTGAATTCTAGAGCTTATTAAAAAGGAATATGGAAATCATTCCAAAAATTTTGAAATTCGAAAAAACATTATTAAATCTATTTATTTAAGAATAATGAATTTGAAACCCTTTCAAAAATAAAAAAAGAATATTTTTTAAAAAAATGAATAAAAAAAAGGTTAAAAGTCCATATAAAAAAAAGATTGGTTCTAGGTCCCATTTTCAAGATCTACGTTAAAACGTATTTTCCATAGGTCCTGTAGGTGTAAAGCCATTTAGTTTTCCATATCCTCTTCCATTTGTACTTGGTTACGTACTTGCGAACCCATTTTCCGTGTCTTTTAACCCATTTCTTAACTTTGTATGCCTTTTTAACCCATGCACGGTACTTGACTTTTTTGTAGGCCACTTTAACCTTGTAGGTTACGTACTTAGCAATTCCATATCTGAACACAACGTATCCTGAAGCACCTTTAGCCATTGCATAAGCTGCATCTGCATTGAGTTCAGCTGCTGAAAGTAACTGTAGATTGCCATCACCCTTGTAATTTTGGATTCCTGCCAGTACGGGTATTGGGTTGCCGTTTTTGTCCTTTGCCAGAGATTTTATGTAAGATATTTTACTGCCTATCCACTTGGTGTTTGTGTTGAAGTTTCCCTTGTAGGTCATTGGAACAATGAAATCCAAGTAGTCTGCCATTTCATCGTAGTTCTGTCCGTAGTATTTTCCTGCACCGTTGGGTAGAATAACCTCATCTGGCATGACTGCAGCTGATAAGTACACGGATTTCCCAGACTGGGTTATGATGTCTCTTATTGATGCAACGAAGTTATCGATTATGGTTGTTGAGTTTCTTGCATCGTACTTTGATGCAGTTCCAGGGTACCTGACACAGTCCAGCTGAATGCCTTGAATATTGTAGTTACTCACGAGATTTTTAACAACACTTCTAATCAAAACCTGCTGCTTTTTACCAGCAGCAGTATTTGGATCAGGATTTATCCATGCGGAGTTCTGGAAACAGATGATCCATGCGTGAATCCTTAAACCATTCGTCCCTCCGAACTTGTTTATGAAGGGTTTTATGGCATTTAAATTAGACGTAGGAGTCAAAACGAATATATCCGTAAATCCCCTAGATTTAAGGGTGGCCAGGCTGACACTGTTCAGGTAACGGGTTTCGTAGCGTATCCAGTAACCTTTGACAGTTCCAATGGGTTTGGATGTTTTAACATCAGATGCATCTGTTGAACCCGCAGCATTTAAACTGTTATTTCCCTCGCTTGAACCATTTCCAGTCACAGTTGAACATGTAACAGACAGATCTGAACCATTATTTCCAGTCACAGTTGAACAAGTAACTGAATCATCTGCACTCACAGCTCCAACAGTCAAAACAACTGCAAAAACTAATAAAACAACTGCAAACAACATATTGTTTCTATAAATAACTAACGCCTCCAATATCCATAGAACAAAAAAAAGTATTGAACTATGGAACACAATTAATAAAATTTGATGAACAATGATAATATTTTTTTTGGAGTGCATATAAATTTTTTTATTTAAATCTAAAAATAAAGCCAAATTTGAATATTGAAAGTTTTTCAGGGATTTAAACCATGATTTAATTTACGGTTAGAATTGAAATGGGATGAAAAATTAAGATCAGATGTGTCAAATAAAATAAACGTATATTGATTTAAACCGCCTAAACACTGTTAAAACTAATGAAAATAATGATTAAATTATTAATTAAAAAATAAAAAAATAAAAAAATGAGTAAATGCCCTACTTTTCACCTACTGACTTTTGATCATGGCAGAACTGCGAGTAAACTGAGTCCGTACCTGAAGAGCACGTAACCATAAGCACCATTGGCCATTACTGCATTTATATCCTTTGTTAGCTCATCTGCAGGGACAAATGAAGTGTTAGAATCTGATCTGTAGGTTTGAAGACCTGCAAGAACTGGAATTCCATTTGAGTGCTGAACTATCCATGCAGTTTTGCTGGCAATCCATGCTGTTCCACTTGCACCATACTTATTTGTGCCGTTTACCTGGTCGTATCCGTAGTTTCCCTTGTAGATCATTGGTACGATGAAGTCCAAATATTTGGACATCTGACTGTAGTCCTGTCCATAGTAGTAGCTGTTTGAACTGCCCTCTGGCATGACAGCTGCTGAGAGTGTTATTTTGGAGTTTACTGCTTTTACTGTGTTATGAACCTTTGCAACGAATGAGGTTACTGTTGAAGTGGCTCCAGAGTACTTGTAAGCTGTTCCTGGATACCTGACGTAGTCCATGTGTATGCCGTCAACTCCTGTTTTGGCAACGGCTGCAATGTAGTTCACAAGTCCGTTGGTGAAGGAACTGTCGTATTTGTACACGGTCTTGGTTTTGTACATCCATTTGTAAGTCCATCCTTTTTTCCATTTGTACTTGGTCACGTAGGTGTATTTTACCTTGTACTTGGTTCGCCATTTGCCTTTGTATTTATATTTGACCTTGGTGTAGTGCTTGACCTTGACCTTGTAGGCAACCTTGTACCAACCCTTGTACCAGTACTTGTAGGGAACTGAAACCTTGGATGATTTAAGGCCCTGCGGGTCAACCCAGTTATTATTGGCATCCTTGAAACAGGTGATCCATGCATGGACGTTTATGCCTCTGGCATGGGCCTGGGGGATCACAGCTGCCAGCACTTTGTTGTAGGAATAGGATGTTGAGTACCGAGAGGAGAACACAAAAACATCTGTAATTCCTGCATTTTTAAGGGCATCCCAATTTGATGCACTCATTTTATATGCAGTTTCTCCCTGTATCCAGTATCCTCGAACAGTTGCGTTTTTAGTTTCTGTTACAGATTGATTAACCGACTGATTTTGGCTGGAGTTATTGTTCTGTGTTAACGTTTGGGTAACGTTATCTGCACTAACTGCACCAACACTAATAACTGCAAAACAAAACATTAAGGCGGATAGAAGTATCAAATAATTCTTAATTTTAATTTTATGAATGATATCGCCTCCATTCTAAGAAATAATTAAAATAATTAAGAAATTTATTAAAAGATTTCTTAGATTAACGTAGAGTTTGAATCACCAATATATAAATATTTTTAAAAATAAAACAGAAAAAATCACAAAATAAACCTTTTTCTACCTAAAATTTTGAAATTCATTGTTCAATGATTGTGAAGGTGTCATTCAAAACCAGAACATACAAAATGTTATATTAATTTTTAAAACCTTTTTTTAAAGGTTCTGCTGAAATTCCGGCTTTAATCTGTTAATCCCAAAACTTATATCTAAAAAAGTCAAGATATATGATTTATATGGAGATACAAAACCTTGAAATGGCCATTGAAGTCCTTGAAAAATCCCCTGAATTTGCTGATCTCGTTCCTGAAGTGAGGAGCAACATAGTCATGGCAAAGGAAGGTGCAAGGAATATAGAAGACGTTGCAGGTATCCCTGGACGCATCACAACAGTTAAAAGATGGCCTAAATCATTTATAAAACCAGAATTTGGGGTTTCATCCCACATGGCCAGGCTTGTGCTGAGTATGATGAAACATGACCCCCAGAGGCGAAGTGCCCTTAACATACGCTACGATGATGAGATAATTGACATATGCCAGAAACTCGGTTTGAAGGTTTCCTCCTACAACAGACAGCACGAACCCGAGGATGTTGTGAAGTTTGAAGGTGGAACCATTCCATGGGGTGTTGAGGAGGCAATAAAAAAGCTCGGAGACATTCCAGATGTTGTATATCACACAGGATCTTGGGGAAAGGAACCCATGATCTGTTTAACTGGGCCAGATGCTGTTGAAGTTGCCAGAACTGCTGTTTGCATTTCAAAGCTTTACAGTGCAAGGGTCAAAAAGAAAGATGAACCCCACACTAAACCCACTAGAAATCTTTTAAAAAATTCTATGACAGTTTCAGGCAGTTTTGAAGATAGTTACAGTGTTGTTTTTGCACCATCACGAAGCACATACGTAGGTAAAAAAGCCCATGTTTCCTGCACCTTCTGTGCAATAGCTGAAGGTGATAAGAGGGTGGATTCAAGGGTTCTGTATAAAGATAACAGTAACATGGTAATTATGAACATGTTCCCCTACAACAGGGGGCACCTTGAAGTTGTGCCATTGAAACACGTTACAGATTTAAATGAAATGGAATCTGAAGAGATCAAAGATATATTCATCCTTGTACAAAGATCCATAAGACTCGTGAGGGAAGTTATAAAAGCAGAGGGCATAAATGTTGGAATAAACCTCGGTGAAGCTGCAGGTTCCAGTATAAAACATTTACACATTCACATTGTGCCCCGTTTCAAATTTGAATCCGGTTTCATGGAAACAACTGCAAATACAAGGGTTGTTGAAGAGAGTATAAATGAAACTTACGCACGGTTCATGGAAAGAATTGATATTTTGAGGGACGACCATGAAGTATGATATGTACTATGAAATATTAGAGCAACCTAAATCATTGAAAAATACATTGAAAGCTGAAAAATCTCATATGAAGGAGATTGCAGATAAATTTGCGGAATTTGATAAAATTCACCTTGTAGGGTGTGGAAGCTCCCTTTCAACCTGCTTCTCAGCAAGGGATGCCATGGGCTTTCTATCGGATAAGGATATCGATGCACATACCGGATACGAGTTTTTCTACCATAAAAACCTTGAAAAGGACAACTGTGGAGTTCTCTTAACATCCCAGTCTGGAGAAACTTCAGACACAGTAGCAGCACTACGTAAAGCCAAAGAAAATGGACTTTACACCGTTTCCATAACCAACGAGGAAGACAGTACCATGATGCATGAATCCGATGATGCTGTACTCACCCGCTGTAACAGAGAAACAGCTATACTTGGAACAAAAACTTACATGACCCAGTTGATGTCCCTGTATGAAATTCTCTTCAGCATGGAAGGATCTGATGGTGCTAAAGATGTTCTGAAGGATATAGAAAGGATACCGTCGATAACTGAGGATCTCATAGCCAGTACAGAGGATGAAAACAGGGTTCTTGCAGAGAGATTCAAGGATGATGAGATTTTCTACTGTATGGGAAGTGGTCCCAACTACGGCCTTGCATACAAGGTTGCAATGACCATGTTCATGGAAGGTGCCCTTAAACATGCCTGTCCACTTTACTCTGGAGAGTTCAGACATGGACTCATTGAAAGGGCTGAAAAAGATGTTCCAATAATGTTTTTAGATGCAGATTATTCCGGCGATGAGTTGACCCATAAATCACTGGAATTTTCAAACAAAATTGGTGTGAAAAAGATTTTATATAAAATGGAAAACTATGCAAATGTTAATCCACTCCTTGCACCATTGGTACTTGTAATTCCAATAGAATGGTTCATATATTACCTTGCACACTTCAATGGAGAGGATCCAGGAAGTACAAGGCACATCGGTAAGGTTAGATACTAAATATATTTTCTATCTTTCATTTCCAATTTTAGGGATATAAAATTTATTTTTCAACTTAATTGATCAACAAGGTTAAAAATAGTTATTTCTTAAAAATAGTTATTTTACTTTTTTAGGTGTAATATACCTTGTATAAATTCAAAGAGTTTGTATAAATTAAAGAAAAAGAATTAAAAATAGAAGTGAGGACAGTCCACTCTTCAGCACTGTTCCTTCAGTCCACTTTAACCTCAAAACTTTCACTCTTTTCAAGTTTTGGAAGTGTGACTGTTAATACTCCGTTTTCGAATTTTGCAGTTGATTCGTTTATCAGTATTTTTGCAGGAAGCTTCATTAACCTTGTTGCTTCACCGTACCTTCTTTCCCTCTTGATGTAGTTCACATCCTCAACTTCAGTTTCTTCTTCGAAGTTTGCAGTGATTTCAAGGGTGTCTTCTGTTATATCAATCTTTATGTCCTCTTTTTTGACACCTGGAAGGTCTGTTTTTACGATTAGGTTTTCCTCGTCTTCAATAACATCCATCACTGGTTTTGCTGGGACATTCGAAGTGTAATCAGCTACTGCCTTCTCAAGCTCCTCCTGTTTTTCACGGATGGTGCTAACCATGTCATTAAACATCTGTTCTGCTACGCCTCTTCTTTTCATTATTAAATTCCTCCAGCTTATCCATTATTTCAGATATTCCAGTTCCCTCTGCTGCTGTAATTAACAGAGGATCTTCCACTTTATTAATATATTCATCCAAATACTTAACCCTTTCCACGAGGTCCATTTTGTTAAAAATACAGACAATAGGGGTTTTAAATATATGTTTTATCTCTTCAAAAAGTCTGAACTGACTTTCAAGTGGATATCCAGAGGTTTCAGATGCATCGAAGATGAATAGAATGACATCTGCAAGGTGCTCCAGTGCAACCATTGCATTTAATTCTATTTCATTCATATCCTTGACCGGCCTGTCAAGAAGCCCTGGAGTGTCTATTATCTGGTAGCTCTGCCATCTACGTTCATAATGACCTATCTGGATTCCTGTTGTTGTGAATGGATAATCTGCAACCTTGGGCTCTGCTGTGGTTATGTGCCTGAGCAGGGTGGATTTTCCAACGTTGGGAAATCCTGCAATCACCGCCGTTGTTGCATCGAAGTCTATGGTGGGCATGTTACGTAGTTTGGACTTTGCAAAGTCCAGGAAGTTCAGTTCATCTTCTATCCTGTAAACAACTGAAGCTATACGGCCAAATGCTTCTCTTCTGACTTTTGAAGCATCTTGAGGGCTTGATCTTCTTACCTTAAAGACGTACTGATTTTCAAATTTTGATAGAAGTTCCACAGCCCAGTTCAATGCTCCAAGAGATTTTTTAAGGTCGTCAACACCTACCACAACATCTATGTAATCCTGATAGAACATGTGCAGCTCTTCGATCTTGGGAACCCTCTCAAGTATCATGTTGAAGCTTTCCTCTATAACCTGACAGGCAGTCTTAATCCTTGCCTCTTCAGTCTTCTTGGACTTCTGCTGACGAGGGATATTAGAGGACCTCACCTTGTTTGCAGCCTTTTTAGCCCGTCTAAAACCCTTATCCAGAACTTCCTCTGGTGTTGGGATGGTTGGTATAATCATTTCATCACTCTCTCTTATATCTTAATATTCAGTTAAAACCCGTTTTAGCCAATTTTAACTTTTTAAAGTACTGATCCGCTTAATTTGTAAGTTATTTAAGTTTATCCTATATTTTTAAAAGCGTTAATCATTTTATGTTAAAATAAGGTTCTAAAAATTTTAAATAATTAAAAACTTGTTTTGATTTGGGGATATCAAAATCATGAACATAACTTGATCATCTTTATTAGTGTATGAATAGTTTGACTTATAAAATGATCATGGGATTGAAGAGATAGTTAATATGATATTATGTGTTGGATTGTAATAGTATCCTATATGATTTGATTAGTTCAATACCTCATCCACTCCTTACATTCTTTTTTAAAATTAAAAGAGGAAGAGATTGCATGGAATTGAGTATCCACATTAAATACCTCCTTAAAACTACATCGTCTTCCAATGTATCCCTACCCTTCATTGAATATCTGGGAGTGGAACCTGTATATCTTCACATCATCAGCAAGCCAGCAGTCTGGTTGAAGCCCGGCCTTCATACAGGTGTTGGAGAGAAATTCTTCAGGATTCCAGCACCATTCAACTGCAACCTGTGGAAGCAGAAGTCCCTTGTATGGTCCTATTTCAACTATCAACCCATCTTTACCTATTTCAACGTTTTCAATGTAGTCCCTGGGGTTTTCAACCTGGATGATCTCGGGTTTGGTTAAGACACTGACTTCAACAGTGATGGCCTCAAATTCCCTTGGAGTTACAGGTGGAAAACGTGGATCCCTTGTTGCTGCAGATATGGCTGCATCAATAAGAGCTTCTATGAGGGGCATTACAGGTTCCGGGTAACCTATACATCCCCTTAGATCTCCATTCTCTTCAAGGGTTACAAAAACACCCCTGAACTCCTTCAGCTTCTCATGGATGCCCTCTGGAACTTCGAGGATCCTATTTTCGTTGAGGTAGGTTTCTATGGTTTTTCGTGCAATTTTTATGAGTGTTTCTCCATCTTCCATTGACAGAAGATCTTTTTTTACATCGCTCTTTACATCTTCTTCCATTTCTCCAGATCTATCTGGTTTCATTACATTGCTCCTCCAACCATTGCTTTGGTAACTCTTATATGAGGGCCGCCGTCTCCAACAGGTACTGTTTGACCTGCCTTTCCACAGAAACCAACTCCCAGTTTGAAGTCGGATGCAACGGCGTCCACGTTCATGAGGGTTTCCATGATGTTTCCAGACAGTGAGACATCACGCAGTGGCTCTCCAATTTCCCCATTCTTTATGGTGAATGATTCTGCAGCGTTGAACTGGAATATTCCCTTTCCAGTGTCCACCTGTCCTCCCCTTGAACCCTTGAGGTAAATTCCATCCTTCATGTCTTCAAGTAGTTCTTCGAAACTTTTATCACCAGGTTTCAGGTAGGTGTTGCTCATACGAACCACGGGCTGATCTCCAACAGCAGATCTGGCATTTCCTGAAGGTTCAATTCCGAGTTTGGCTGCAGATTCCCTTGAACTCATGAGGGATGTGAGGATTCCATCCTTAACCAGCACGTTTTTGCGTGTTTTAACACCCTCAGCATCGTAGGGGTAGTAGCCGAATGCATCCATACTGGCATCATCGATTATTGTAACATGTTCTGAGCCTATTCTGGTGCCCATTTTTCCCTTGAGTATTGAATCGTTCTGGAGTATGAGATCAGCCTCTGCAGCATGTCCCAGTGCTTCATGTATGAACACTCCTGTGAGTTCTGAGTCAAAAACAACTGGGAAACTTCCTGAAGGTGGTGTGTTTGCATTGAGGAGTCTCACTGCCTTCGATGCGGCGGTTCTTCCAAAGCTTTCCAGATCCTCATTTTTTATGGCTTCAAAGCCCTTTGCTCCCCCAATGCTTTTGTGGCCGAACTGTATCATGCCGTTCTCTGATGCCACTGCATTCAAAAACATTGCAACCCTTGATTCATTGAGGGTTAGTGCTGAGCCCTCTGAGCTCAGGAAGGCTGTTCTTCCCTCTGCATCAACGTAGTTGACACTGGTACTCACAACCTTTTCAAGTTTTGCAGCGTTATCTGCATCCTGCATGACCTCTTTTTTCTCATCCAGTGAAACATCTGATGGTTTGAGTTTTGCACGGGATTTAACATTATCCAGTACAGTTGGAACATCTGCAAGTTCAACATCACTTTTTATTGAATCTGCAAGGCGCAGTGCAGACTCTGCCACTTCACCCATCATCTCCATCTGGGTTGTGAATGCAAATCCCCATGCACCACCCTTTAAAACCCTCACACAACCGCTGAGATCGGATCCAGACCTGATTTCCTGGATCTTACTATCTTTCATTATTATTGCAGTGCTGTAAGTTTCATTAACCCTTATATCCACATAATCTGCTCTTTTTTCAATTGAATTAATTGTTTTCTCCAGTAAATCTAAGTCTAATTGATCGTCCATGGTATCTACCTTCATCTTATGAGTATAATCTTTGATCTTCCTTTCATTATAATTTATTGATTTTATTGCTGATTCTTTCTGTAACTTGACAACTAATTGATTCAGGAAAAGTTGATACAAATGTTATGAAAGATGATGCTCCACCATCCATCATAAAAACTAATTTATAGTATAAAACCTTAACAATAGACCGTTGATATATGTGAAGGGTGTAAGTTCTAATTTTCACCATTTCATTGATTTTATTGTCAGATGTATCTAATTGAATTACCTTTTATTAAGCACCAGGTGACAATATGAAAACTGTTAAGGAGATAAACCAGAAAATCAAAGATGGAGATGCAGTGGTTGTGACTGCTGCAGAGATGACCCAGATTGTAAGGGAAAATGGTGCAGGAGAAGCTGCACGTGAAGTTGATGTTGTGACAACAGGGACCTTTGGTGCTATGTGCTCTTCAGGAGCATTCTTAAACTTCGGACATTCGGATCCTCCTATAAAAATGTCCAAAACATACCTGAACGGTGTTGAAGCCTACTCTGGACTTGCAGCTGTGGATGCCTACATCGGTGCAACCCAGTCCAACAGAAACCCTGAAATTGGCCTTGATTACGGCGGATCCCACATAATCGAAGATCTCATAAGGGGTAAGGAGATCGAATTTGTTGCAGAAGCCTATGGAACTGACTGTTATCCTCTTACAGAGGTTAAAACCGTTTTAACACTGGACAAACTTAACCAGGCCATAATGGTGAATCCAAGGAATTCATACCAGAACTACGCTGCAGCAACCAACTCCACAGATGAAACCATCTACACTTACATGGGCACACTTCTGCCTAAAATGGGTAACGTGAGTTACTCAAGTGCTGGAGAACTCAGTCCCCTCCTGAATGACCCCTACTTTGAAACCATCGGTCTTGGAAGTCGCATATTCCTCTGTGGTGCAGAGGGTTACATCATCGGTGAGGGAACCCAGCACGAGACCGATGTTGAACGTGAAAATGGTGTTCCAACAGGGGGTGCAGGTACCCTCATGCTCAAGGGTGATATGAAGCAGATGGATGCAGAGTATGTTAGAGGTGCAAGCATGCCCAAGTACGGCCCAACACTCTACGTTGGTGTGGGAATACCCATACCTATCCTGAATGAGGATATAGCTCAGAGAACAGGTATAAGCAACGAAGAGATCGTGTGTAACATTGTGGATTATGGAGTTCCAAGGAGGAGCAGGCCCACAATCCGCAAAACCAATTACATGGAACTTCAAACAGGTAAGATCGAACTCAACGGCAGGGAAGTTCCAACCTCACCACTGTCCTCACTTAAGAAGGCCAGGAAGATTGCAGGTGAACTTAAAACCTGGATAGACAATGGGGAGTTCTTCCTAACAGAGCCCATTTCCAGGCTTCAATCTGAGGGTTCCACTGTGAGACCCCTTGAGATTAAGAAGCCTTCAATTCTTGTGAAGAACGTGAGGACCAAACCTGTGATAACAGCCCTTCCAACTGATGATGTTGAAGATGTTGCAGGGAAGCTGGTTAAAAACAACATCAACCACCTTCCTGTTGTGGATGGTGAAGGCAAACTTCGGGGTATTGTAACCTCATGGGACATAGCAAATGCAGTTGCAAAGGGTAAAAAGAAACTTGCAGATGTTATGACACGTAAGGTTGTGATAGCACGGGAGGATGAATCTGTTGATGTGGTGGCAAGACGCCTGAACAAGCACGAAATTTCAGGACTCCCAATCATCGATAAGGACAACAAGGTGAAGGGTATGATAACAGCAGAGGATATTTCAATGTTGATTTGTAACGGTCAGAGAAGAGGTAAAAATGGAGGGTCACTATGAAGGCATGGCTAAACTTTTCCCCGGATATCGTGAACAAGGCAGTGATCTCGGATCTCATTAAAAACTACGATGTAACCTTCAACATACTCAAGGCAAACATAACACCCAAGGGTGGGAAGATGCTCATTGAGTTGAGCGGAACCCAAAGGGATGAAGGCATAGCATTCCTTGAGGAAAGCGGAATTCACCTGGATCCTGTGATAAACGTTGTGAAAAAGGATGAGGATAAATGTGTGGACTGCGGAGAGTGCGTTTCACTGTGCCCTGTGAAGGCCATATCCATTGAAGAAGACTGGACAATTGAAGTGGATGATAAAAAGTGCATTGGATGCGGTTTCTGCACAAAATCCTGCCCTATGAAAGCTATAAATGTTGCAGAATAATATTCCATGCATTTTATAAGATTTAAAACCTTTTTTTAAAAACCTTTTTTATTATTTTTTTAATTTGTATCAGTTTTTTTATTTATTTAAATTCTTTTTTAGAACTTTATTTTATTTTTAAGAGCTAATATTTTTTTTAAATTTTTTTAAAGTCCTAAAAATTTATTTTTTAGTTGTAAACTTCAACATTTTATCATCAATTTTTAATTTAAAATTAATTTAAACCAACAAAAGAATACAATTTAAACCAAAATCCATGAATAAAACTAAATGTATAATAAATGTGGATATCTCAATCAGACCCTGAAAATCTGGAAATAAACCTGTAAATACTATTTTTATAATCAAAAACTGCCTTTTCTGGGCACATTTCCATGCAGCATAGGCAGTTTATGCATCTATCATACTCAAAGATGGGTGTGGGTCTTTCCCCATGGATTGCATCTGTTGGGCAGCTTTTAACACAAGTGTTACAGTTAGTGCAGAGATCTGGGTCTATTGCAGGTCTTGAATAGTACAATTTCATTAAAGCCCTTGAGATGAATGATGGAACCATTTCAATGGAACTTGCAAGGTTAGCGGGCCATTTAAAGTCATCAACAGTTGGAAATTCTCCCAAGACATTTATATTTTGAATTGAAGCTTCTCCAAGTCCCTGTTCATATGCTATCCTGTTTGTGGGTACTTCCATCGGATCTTTGCCAAGGTAATGGCAGATGATGCTGTCTGCTGCAACTGCATCGTCAGATACAACTACAACCCCTATTTCTTTGGGGTTTCCAGCTGAGGGTCCCATTCCATCCATTCCAATCACTCCATCGATGATGTTGAGGTGGGGTTTGGAAAGAGCAAAGACATCAACAATTATCCCTGCAAAATCTGATGGCTTCGGTGCCAATTTGTGGTACTCAGTTTTTTGAAGTCCTGGAATAACTCCGTAGATGTTTTTAACGGCACAGCTGAACTTGGTGAGTCCGTGGGTTTTGATCTTGGGCATGTTGATGATCACATCTGCATCAATGACCGGCCTTGCAACTCTGTAGGTTCTACCCTTTCTTTCAAATTCGTAGAACCCTGATTTCTCGAAGTTAACGAGTTGAGTGCCTGTACGTTTGCAGACATTAGCGAACCCTGTGATCTCCCAGAATTTTTCCATTCCGCGTGCAGGACCACCTGGACTGTCTCCAAGCATTGGTACTGCACCTGCATCTTTCACAATGTTTATAACAGCTTCAACAACTGCAGGATGGGTTGTTATGAATGCTTCAGGAGATTTTGCCTGGAGCATGTTGGGTTTGAGGAGTACAGTATCACCAGGCTTTACAAAGGACTGTATCCCTCCAATACCATCTAATGACTTTTCCACAGCACTTTGAACTTCATGAAGGGTGTAGGATCTGCATTCTGATATTGAAACTGTACTTTTATTCAATTTAGCACCACATTGATCCATCGAACATTAACAGAATATTTGCTCCTTTTTTAAAAAAAGATTTTTTTTAATTTTGATTTTTAAGCTTCTGGGTCTTTTTCAATGCAATTATAGATTTTAAAGGTAATTATCGGATCAAATTTAATCTTCAACCTCTTCCAGGATTTTTCTTCTTGCTTCGCCTATGGTGAGTGGGTATGGTTTGCCAAATGAAACATGATCCTCCTTGTTGAGTATCTCCATGAGGTGTGCTATTCTTGGAAGCCTGAGATTTGCCGTTCTTATGGTTTCAACATCACTAAAAACAGTCTGAGGATTACCCTCCTTTATTATGTTTCCATGACTGATTATGTAAACCGTGGATGCATAAAGAGGAACCAGATCAACGTCGTGGGTTGATATGATGATGGTCATTCCATCCTCGTTTAGATCGTAGAGCAACCTCATTATCTGGGAGGCACCCTTAGGGTCCAGGCCACTTGTTGGCTCATCCAGAACCATTATCTTGGGATCCATGGCAAGAATACCTGCAATTGCAACCCTCTTCTTCTGACCACCACTCAAATGATGAGGCGGCTTCTTCTCAAAACCATCCATACCCACACGTTTCAAGGCATCCTTAACCCTCTTCTCCACTTCCTCCCTAGAAAGTCCCATGTTCATGGGGCCGAATGCAACATCCTCCATCACAGTGGGAGCAAAGAGCTGATCATCAGGGTTCTGAAAAACTATTCCCACGTTCTGCCTCAACTTCATGAGATCCTTTTTGTTGTAACTTACTGGATGGCCGTTAACAACAACTTCACCTGAGGTGGGTCTCAGTATGCCGTTGAAGTGAAGAAACAACGTTGATTTACCTGCACCGTTGGGTCCAAGAAGTGCAACGATCTTACCATCTTCTGCTTTGAAGTTAACGTTTTCGAGGGCTTTTGTGCCGTCAGGATACTCATATATGATTTCTCTGGTTTCAATGACGTTCATAATGATCACATGGGTTTCTAAGATATAAAAAAATCATAGCAATGAAGTTATGTATAAAATCTATGAAATCTTGTACGTATAGAACTTTTTCTTTAGTAGTATATTATCTTTTTATTTTCTTTGAATTGATCATTACTGGATCTTATGAGAACTGGTAAATCAATGAAAAAAAAAGTTTGGTTAAAAGCTTTTTAAGATACAAAATTGTACATGATGGTTCTTTACAGGATTCACTGCAAAAAGTGGTGCTGTGAATGGTTCACAAATACAAAAAGGGCAGTAAATATTCTGTTATGGGTTGTAACAAGGTCAATATTCCTACTCCAACAATTATGGTTCCACTTACAAGGGGAATCTTATTTATGGTCTTGTTGCTCACGTAACTCTGTATGAAGTCCTTTCCTTTAACAAAAAGTACTGAAAGGAGAGTTATAGATATTGCAAGACCTGCACTGAACACAAGAACGTATATAATACCGTTGTATATCTGACCATTTCCAATGCTGAAGAGGAGCACTGCAAGGGCTGCAGGGCAGGGTATTAAGCCTGTAGATAATCCAATTGCAACCACTCCCTTTTTTGTGTCGATTTTATGTTCATGATGGTGATGGTGAGGATGATGGAACCTTTTAATTATCCATAGACCAACTGCAACGAGTATGATTCCACCTATTACACTCATGATATCATGGGTTGTACTGACGTTCAAGGATCCAAGAAGGAAGATTGAGCCAATTCCAAGGAGAACAACCACGATCACATGGGAAAACACCACTGTGCCCCCAAGTAACAGTGTATCCTTCAAACCTGCATCTGTACCCATTACAAATGCAGCCATAACCGCCTTTCCATGTCCAGGTTCCAGGGCGTGTAATGCACCGAGCAGGAATGCAGCAGCCATGAAAAAGAAGCTTATCTGTAGGGGGAATGTGGTTAAATTTGATGATATAAAAGCCATTTTTATCACTCCAATGTGTTAATACAATTTTTAATTTTCTTTATAAGTCCAGTAATACCTATGATCTGTGTAGAACCCCTTCCATCCAAGTTCTTTAAGAAATAAAGGATATTATTAATACTATTTCAAATTTCATTTATATGGTGAGTAATACTAATGTGCGCTGAAATAGTAGGTTCGTTGTATAGTTGAATGAAAAGGGATTCACTACTACTTTAGGTTAAATATTTTAGTTTAGGTTTTTTTAGGTTAAACATTAGTTTAAACTAAATTTAACAAATTAAACACTTGAAAATTCAATCTTCAGCCTGTTCACGTATTCTTCTTCTTGCTTCGCCTATGGTGAGTGGGTATGGTTTGCCGAATGAGACATGATCCTCCTTGTTGAGTATCTCCATGAGGTGTGCTATTCTTGGAAGCCTGAGATTCGCCGTTCTTATGGTTTCAACATCACTAAAAACAGTCTGAGGATTACCCTCCTTTATTATGTTTCCATGACTGATTATGTAAACCGTGGATGCATAAAGAGGAACCAGATCAACGTCGTGGGTTGATATGATAATGGTCATCCCATCCTTGTTGAGCTCATACAACAACCTCATTATCTGAGAGGCACCTCTAGGGTCCAGGCCGCTTGTTGGCTCATCCAGAACCATGATCTTAGGATCCATGGCAAGAATCCCAGCAATTGTTACTCGCTTCTTCTGACCACCACTCAAATGATGAGGCGGCTTCTTCTCAAAACCATCCATACCCACACGTTTTAAAGAGTCTTTAACCCTCTTCTCAACCTCTTCCTTAGAGAGACCAATGTTCATGGGGCCAAATGCAACATCCTCCATCACAGTAGGTGCAAAGAGCTGATCATCAGGGTTCTGAAAAACTATTCCCACGTTCTGCCTCAACTTCATGAGATTTTTTTTGTTATAATCCACAGGACTGCCATTGAACAGGATTTTTCCTGAAGAAGGTTTCAGTATGCCGTTGAAGTGAAGAAACAACGTTGATTTACCCGCACCATTTGGTCCAAGAAGTGCAACGATCTTACCCTCATCAACCTTAAAATTAACGTTTTCAAGGGCTTTTGTACCATCAGGATACTCATATACAATATCCTGAGTTTCAATAACATTCATTTTATCACCTTACACTATTATTCAAAAAACAACTGTATACTTGCAAAAAGTTAATTAAACTGATATTAAATCAACTATTCACTTATCACCCTTCATAGTCATTCGATTGTTTTAAAAAAATAGGTTATAAAAAATTTATGGTTCTTATAATTCCTTGACTCAGAATACACTGAAACTGGCTGTTAGGTAAGTTCCAATTGCGAGTATGACTTCAAATAAAACCAGCAAAAGCAGGTTTTGGGCTCCAATACTTTTTATGCTTCCTTTTTCTCCCATGGTCCTTATTGAACCGTCATAGCATCTTGATTCCATTGCGATGTACACTTGCTCCCCTTTCATCCATGTTTTTATGAAAAGGTTACTTGCCAGCATCCCCATGGACTTGTAAGATTTTCTGAAGCTTGAGTAGCCAAGTTTCGTTTCCTGGGAATGGTACATGATTACGGCCTCGTCCAAAAAAAGGAATATGTAACGGTACATGAGCATGGCCAGTTCAATAACTATCTGGGGGATCTTGATGTCTTCGAATACTGAAAAGAGTTCTGTCATTGGTGTGGTGAGTGCCAGGAAGGCCAAACATGAAAAACCCCCCATGATCCTTGCCAGAACAAGAAATCCTAGGTTAAAGCCATCTACAGTCACTGCCAGATTGAATATTCCAAGTTTCAGTATTGGTGCTCCTACTCCAAAGAATATGGCCATGAAAACAAAGGTTATAAATGCAAATAGGAATGGAACTGCCAGGAACTTCAGGTAAAATTTGGGAGAAATTTTAGCCTTGAAGATGATCAGAGCCGTTAAAATCCCAAATATGACTAGGGGCACAATTGGTGATTGTGATAACACACTCACAAACATGGTTAAAATTGCAAATAGAACCTTGTAATATGTATTTACATCTTTAAGCCCGTTTGAATGAGCATAACTGTCCAGAGTGGTTTCAAACATAGACATTGTATCACATTTCCCTTTTTTTATTTTAACTAAGCAGTTAAACCTCTATTTAAAGAGGTTTAAAACTTGCTTGAGTTCCTAATTGCATTCTTAAATTCAGCATTCTTCAATTATTCCCATTTCATCTCATCTTGAGGAAGTTCACCCTTTTCTTTTCTCTTTCTCATATTCGACTGGGCTTTCCAGTAGCCAAGGAAATAACCAATGATTATAGCACCTATTGCTGATTGAAGTGCGAATAAAAGACTTTCTATTTCACCACTTGGTGGTTCCCAGAGGGAATGGAACCATGGAGTGTAACCTGTTGATTCCATGTACTCTGGACCCTGGTCGTCTGTTCCACCGAAGTATCCTTGATCTTCTCCCTTTCCATTGTAAATAGCAAAGGGAAGTATCAGGATCACAGCAACTATGCAGAGTAAAATTATAGCCCTTTTCGTTACTTTACTTACCATTTTAGTCTGCCTCCAGTGCTGCTTTTCCTTCTTCAGGTTTTATAACTTTTAAACGTACCAGTATATCCGGTCTGAGTTTCATTATGTACTCAAATATAATCACTGTTAAAAGTCCTTCTGCTATTGCAAGTGGAACCTGGGAGTATGCGTAGATCAACATGAACTTCACGAATGCTGCGCTGAACGTTGGTATTGGGAAAGCCAGTGAGAGTTGTACTGCAGTGGTCACGTAGGTTAACCAGTCAGCCATAACTGCCGCAAGGAATATGCTCAGTGAAGGGGACCATCCAATTTTTTTTGCACCCTTCCAGATTAACCATGCTGCGAACGGGCCTACAATACCCATTGAAAAGTCGTTAGCCCCTAAGGTGGTTATTCCACCATGAGCAAGAAGTAAAGCCTGGAAAACCAGCACTATTGCTGATAAAACACTTACAACTGCAGGTCCGAAGATTACGGCACCTAAACCTGTACCTGTAGGATGTGAACAGCTTCCAGTTACAGATGGCATCTTCAACGATGATAAAATAAAAATAAATGCTCCAGCAACTGCTAATAACGGTTTTGAATCCGGTTGTTCGTTTGCTATCTTTTTTATCTGGATCACACCGTAGGCAATGACGGGTATTGCCAGTGCATACCAGAACACGCACCAGTACCACGGTAAGAATCCTTCCATTATGTGCATCTTTTCTGTCTCCTTTGATTTTTTTGAATCTGTTTGTTCAAGCTTTTAAACTTTACTTTAATTTTCTAAAAATTTACTTTAATTTAAAATTTACTTTAATTTATGTAAAGTAAAATTGAATAATAGGGTATTTAAAGGTTGCCATTTTTCTATTCAAAAGGGAAATGACAGGACATTTTATGTGCCTTTTAAATTAGTGATAAAATTAGGTTGAAAAAACTTAAAACAAGCATTGGAATTAAAAATTTTTTTATTAGGATGATTCATTTTTGAATAAATGAGTCTTATTAAAAAAGAGTTGAAATCCATAAAAAATGTATCTAACTATCTTAGACAAAAAAACTAAAATTCAACGTCTTTAAGCAGGTAATAAACACAAAAGGCCGCTAGCGCACCTATTAAAAAGCCAATGGTTGAAAGGAACCAGTGCCCATCAATGTTGATGTCAAGGGGGTAGCCCATTAGATGGTACATGAGCTCAATTGAAACCAGACTCACAACTGTGAAGGTTATGAATGCAGCTGAAAGCTCCCACATTTTTTTCGTATCCATCTTTGGCACCACAGGAAAAAGTTTACAGTATCTTGATTTTTTCTGAGTTTCACCTTGTTAAATCCATGTTTTATTTAATTATATATCTGCTCCTTATTTAAAATTTGAGATGTGGCCCAAAATCATTTAAAGAATTTTAACCAATTTAATTTCATGGAAGTTAAAAACAGGATAATACTGGCCCTGGATGTTAAAACCATGGAAAGGGCCTTTGAAGTAGCAGATGCAGTTTCAGATTACATAGACACCATAAAAGTGGGATATCCCCTTGCACTTGCAGAGGGTCTTGAATCCATATCCCGGATCAAAGATAGGTTTGGTTCGAAGATCATAGCTGATTTCAAGGTTGCAGATATCCCTGAAACCAACAGGAAGATAGCAGACCTGACCTTTGAAGCTGGGGCTGATGCAATCATAGTACATGGATTCGTTGGGGCGGATAGTGTAAAATCCTGCATGGAATCTGCAGATGAGCATGATGGAGAGGTTTTTTTACTCACGGAAATGTCCCATCCTGGAGCTTCAGCATTTTTACAGCCGGCAGCTGAGAAAATTGCAGAGATGGGTGTTGAACTTGGCATCAAAAACTACGTTGCACCTGCAACCAAAATCAACCGCCTTGAAACCATCAGAAACATCGTTGGTAGAAACGCCTTCATAATATCTCCAGGAGTTGGAGCCCAGGGCGGCGAAGCCTCCAGCACACTTGATTTTGCTGATGCTGCAATCGTTGGAAGATCAATCTACCTTTCTCAGGACCCTGAAAATGCTGTGAAGGGCATTGTAGATGGCATCAAACTTTGAACCTGCCACTTCATAGAATACATCAAACAGTAGGAAGTAGAGGATTGTTTGGGGCTGGAAGTACTGCAGTCCATTTATCTGAGGTAACGGTAGGAATATTTGGAGTAATCCAAGGATTGAGAAGATCAGAACCGCAATTTTAAGGGTGAACCTGTACTCGAAGAAGCTTTTAACTAAATCACTTCTCTTTTCTATCCATGAAGCCTCATGACCAACTTCATCCATAAAAGCTGCAGCTGTGCACACCACAAGGGTTAATATTCCAATGGATGGTACTCCAAATATGAAGAGTATTGTGCTCAGTATAATCAGTGAGAGTATGTGATTTGCTGTGTCAACCTTGAATGCCAGCAGATTTCCAATCAAAACTCCAATGAATATGCATGCTGCATCTGAACTTGAAACAGCAAGGTAACTGATGCATAAAACGCACAGAAGTCCTGTGATCACTGCCAGTAATTTGTTGTTTTTGATATCGTAGAAATCATCGGAAAGTTTCATTAAAAAGCCTGCAAGGGCATAAAAAAGGGGGTAAAGTTCAAAAATAAGCATCACTTCTCTTTTAATTTAATTACAGTATCTGGTTTTATTTCTGCTTTTTGTTTATCATTGCCCGTGCACCTGCAACCATGAGTGGAAAGGCTATTGTTGCATCTCCAACAACGGTTACGAGGTTTGAACCTGCCTTTGCCTTTGCCCATGACTTTGCCTCTTCAAGGGGTGCACCGCTGAGGCTTCCACCTTCACTCCTGTCCAGTGTTACCTGGATTCCTGCATCAACTCCACCCTTGAGTATGTTTGAAGCCAGTGCGTAGTGTTTTGGAAGTCCTCCTCCAAGCATGACAGTTGCAACCTTTTTAGAGTCATAAACTACATCTGAAAGTTCGTGCATGTCTCCTGATGCGTCCAGGTGGAGTTCATGTTCCTGTGTGAACATCCATAGCTGGAGTCCAAGCATACTGTCTATCATACCTGGTGCATAGATTGGAACACCCTTCTTTGCGGCTGTGTGGAGTATTGATTTATCATCATCCACCCTGCTCCCAATTTCTGTGAGAAATTCCCTTATTGTGAGGTTGGATCTTTCCCCGGATATCTGGGACATGAGTTCTGTTATTCTGGTTTCAAATACCTCAAAATCCTCTGATTTTGTGTATAAATCTGCTATTCTGCCCATTCCCATCTGGCAGAGCTCTTCATCATTTTTCTCAATTCCAGAGTAGTGTCTGCCACCGAAGGCTTCAAGTAGGTCGTGGGTGAGGTTTGCACCGCTTGTTATCATAACGTCAACGTATCCATCGTTGATGAGATCCCTGATCACGTTTCTGAGGCCACCTGGTACCATTGGACCTGCAGCACTCAGGAAAACCGCCGTGTCCTCATCCGCCATCACATCTGCAAGGAGCTCTGTGGCCCTGTAAAGTCTTCCAGCACCTAGTACACCGGAATTTCCCATTTCTTCAATAAGTTCCAGCACGCTCATATCGTCCTGGATATTCATATGGTTTATCTTCAGTTTAAGCATCTCCAAAAAATGTTAATTCAAAAAAGAACATGATTTCAGTTGGAAAATATTCATTGAATAAAGTGAGTTCTTAAAAATAAGTTTAGATCTTGATGTATTTAAATTAATTTATTTATAAAAGAAGTGGGTTCATTTGATTCCAGCTATCTTATCCAGGAGATCCGTTCTTGTGACAATTCCAAGGGACGTTCCATCGGTGTCAACAACGATCAAACGACCTATGCGATTTTTGTTCATGATCTCTATTGCCTCTGCAATCATAACATCTTTCTCAACTGTTATGAGGTTCTTTGACATTAAATCCGTTAAACTGGAGTTTTCCTTGCCATCTGCAAGGGCGCGTGTGATGTCGCTCAGTGTTAGGATTCCTGAAACTTTGCCCTCATCATCGGTTACAGGTGCTCCCTCTATATGTTCCTGGGTTAAAATTCTTGCAGCTTCCTTCAGACTCATGGACTGATTGAGTTTTATTATATCAACGGTTGCAACTTCAAGGACAGTCTTTTTAGGTATGCTGCGTATTGCAGTGGTGTCAAGAAGCAGTATGTTGTCCATGTCATCCCTTCCAACGATGACCCCGTCCACAATGAGTTTGTTCACCGGGGTTGGTCCAGCCCGGATCTTATCACCCAGGTCCAGTTTCTTGATGTTTCCAACGGCCTTCAAAGCTGCCTCACATTCACCAGGATGAGGAATACTCGTGAACTCTATCTTGGCCACTGATATGTCTTTGAGCTTTTTACCATCCTTGTAGATTGGTACCTGGGATTCTTTGTTGCTTTCTGAGATGTTCAAGGTGTGGTATGCTTTCACGGTTGGTTTGTAACCTCCCCTTGGCCCTGGAACACCTTTCACAAGACCTAAACTTCGCAGTGACTGCATCTGGTTCCTTATTGTACCTGGATTACGGTTCATTAACTCTGCTATCTCTTCTCCCTTAATTGACTTACCTTCAGCATTCCTGTACAAATTTATGAGACTTTGGAGTATTTCTTTCTGAACCGATGTGAGCATAAAAACCACCTTTAATATTATTTAATAATTATTTATAATTACAAATAATCTATCATGGTTCTGAATATATAAATCTTTTCAAATAATCCTTGAGATGGGCCATGTTAATCTGAAGGAAATTATAATTGAGTAATAGGCTTGAAAGTTCATATTTTTAAGTTATAAATGATTCAAAGAGATAAAAATGAGTTTTTTAATGTGTGAATGTGTGGGTTGTCGTTGGGGAGAAAGGTAAAATTAGTTTCATAAAAGAGTTTCTAAATCTTTGATATTATGTATTATCTTTGTTTTATATAACTCACCTATATTCTCCTGATTAAGGATATTGGCCCATTCTCGTTCTGTTACAACAATATCACAATAAGCTGAAGCTATGGGAATACATTGTAAATCATATAAATCATTAGGTTTAACTTTTCTACTCCTATTTGAATTTCGAGCGTAATCCATAATTTGAAAAATATGGATAGATGGAGCATTTTTCCAAAAATTTTTGTAAGTTTCCTTTGTTGAAAAAATGTGTTCTATATCTTCGAGATATAATCCAAGTTTATCCATTTCTTCAACTAAAAGTTTTGAATAATAATGGTAATGCTCATAAGCTTCAGCAATGTCTTTTCTTTTCTCTTTATCTGGATGATCAAGTATTTTTTCCCTAAATTCTTCAATTGACTGTGCTAACTTCTTTTCTCTCTCTTTATCTTTTTTAACTACTAGTTCCCTACCATTTGTGTCTAAAATATCAGTTATAATATCTAGATCTCTTATTTGTCCAAGAACAGATTCTTTAACTCCAAAACAATGATCTAAACCTTTTCCAAAAACTTTATTCTTTAAATCCACCTTTTCAATTGATAAAGAATCTAAAATCGCATTACGAACTTCTAAGTTCAATATGTTTGGACGAGGCAAAATAGAGTTAAATTTAGAAGTTTCCAATATGAACTTTAAAAGGTCATTACGAGATTTTTTATCAGCCCTTTTTTCAGTTTCAATAATATGACATGAAGAAATAGGATATTGATGTTTATTAGAATCTGAAGTTTCAATTACTTGATTATAAATATCTTTGTACTTAGAATAAGCTCCAATTCCTTCATTTGCTTTCAGTAAATCTATCCAAACTCTTTGGTCAAAATAAATAATCGGCATATGACTTACCTATACATCTATTATTATTTTAATTAAAATGGTTTAACCCCGGTTGAAAGCAATTTTATAGCTTCTACAATAAGACCCGTGCTAATACCTTTAACATATCCATCATTAGCAACAGATCTAATTTTATCAATCAAATTTTTCTTTTCTTCGGAAGGAATATCATCAGAATTCTCAATAACACTTTCTAAAGCTTTTAAATAAATGTTTATATCATAATTATGGATATCTCCCATAGCCATGTTCTCAATAGGTCCATTAAAACTCAGTTGAGTTACAGATGATTGAGAAGACCCATTAACCTCTTCATCAAGAGAATTATAATCTTTTGAAGCTATATTTAAGCCTAATTCTTGTTTATAAGCTACCAAATGATTTTTCATTGTTTCTAAATCTTCAATATACTCTTTTTGTTGTTTTTCTTCAGAATCCTCAACTCCAACTATCCCTACATAAGCATGATTTAGATTAAAATAATAGTCATCTAATTTTTCATTATCATCTATAAAGACTGCCCTTACAAAACCAACAATTTCTATGTCTAATTGTTTTTTACCTCGAGAACCTTCTTTATAAGACATTTCAAGTAATTTATCTGCATTTTCTATAAGTGCATTTACATTATTAAGAGCTTGTTTGGGGTCAATCCTGATATTCATACAATCACTAAAACTAAATAATAAAAAAATAATATAAAAAGTTAATCTTTTATTTCCATCTTCTTTTTCAATTCCATGATAACAGCTTCCATCTCATCGATTCTACTGTTGTAAGGAGAATTATTTTGAGAATTGCTGATTTTGATATGTTCCATGTACTTGAGGTAAACCTTTTCAAGTTCATTTGGATCTGCTAGGAAGTATGCTTCGCGAACCTTGTCTTTTAAGGCATGTCCCATCAAATGCTCACGTATTTGCCCAGGCATTCCTGCATTAATTGACTCTTAAAAGAGATTTAATTTAACATATCCCATTACTATATATATTAAATTATGCGAATATTAGTTAAGAACTTGACATATATCCTAAAAACAACATAAAAATTTTAAATATGCGAAAAAAAGAATATTTAAGTTTTTTTTAATTAAAGGTGAAACAAAAAATGTTAGATATAGCTTTTAAAGATTTTAAGGCCAAAAAAGGCCGCACAGCCATGTGCATCATCGGTGTCGTGGTGTGTGTTCTACTAATCGGTACCGTTAACCTGGTTTTATATGAAATGGAATCAGGCCTCAAGGGTGACCTGGGAACAGTCAACGGAAAACTGTACTTCGAAAAAAATGGGACGAGCTACCCACCATCCGGGAGCATAATCACAGAGAGTCTTGGAAATGAAGTGTTGAACCGTAACGAAGTTGATCAAAGTAAAAGTACAAAGGCTCTATTTGTACCAGTTCAGGGAAGTAACAACACTCAGTACACCATGATCGTGGGCGTTACACCCGGTAAGGAGCAGGCTTTCATACAAAACGCCAAAGTAACTGGTAAAAGTTCACTGGTGGGTGAAAGCAGCGATGCCGTTATCATTGGATCAGAGACTGCCAAAAACTACAATGCAACATTAGGGAGCATAATAACTGTTCAGGGAAACAAATACAAAGTCGTTGGTATTATGAAAAAGGTAGGCACTGGATGGCCCCTTACCATTGACAACTCCATGATCATGTCCCTCTCACATGCACAGTCAGTCACAGACATGTCAGGCATCGTATCCACAGTCATCATTTCACCCAAGGGATCAAGTGACAGTGCAGAGACCAGCCTACAGGATGCATATCCCAATTACACCATATTCTCACAGAAAGACACCAAAAAAACAATTGATGACAATTTAAGCCAGATCAGGATCTTCATGAACATGATCAGTACCTTCATATTTTTGGTTTCGGTGATAATCATCATGATCGTTATGATGATGTCTGTCAAGGAGAGGACCAAAGAAATAGGCACCATGAGAGCTATTGGAACAAGTAAAAGGAAGATTCTAGCACTTATACTCTATGAATCACTCATCTTGAGTTTGATTGGGGGTGTTATTGGAATCCTACTTATGTCCCCTACCTATAGCATGTTGGGTGTTTTGATGGGTGCAACAGGTGTGAACTTCCTGAGCTTCAACATACCCAGTGCAATAGTCACCCAGGTACTTGTGATAGTCTTCGTCATTGGAACGTTCAGCGGACTCATACCAGCTTACATTGCAACCCGTATCAGTCCCATAGACGCTTTGAGATATGAATAAAGGAGTGTTTGATATGAAAAGTTTAGTGAATGGAGAAGGACTTTGGAAAACGTACAAACTTGACAGCACAGAAGTCCACGCCCTTAAGGGATTGAATATAACCGTTGATGAGGGAGAATTTGTGTCCATAATGGGACCCTCGGGTTCAGGAAAATCAACCCTCCTCAACATGATCGGAGGTCTGGACACCCCTACCAAGGGAGATCTCTACATAGGAAATAGGAAAATATCCTCAATGAAGGATTCAGAGATTACAAAGATGCGAGCAGAGAATATAGGATACATATTTCAGACTTTCAACCTTTTACCAGCTTTAACTGTCCGTGGTAATGTGGAATTCCCAATGAGGAACCTATCAGGCGATAAAAAACTCGATAAAAAGTCCAGAATTAAAAGGGCTGAGGAATGTGTGGAAAGGGTTGGCCTTGGTCACAGGATGAATCAGCTTCCATCCAAGCTTTCTGGAGGAGAAAGGCAGAGGGTGGCTATTGCCCGTTCACTGGTTAACCGTCCAAAATTCATTTTAGCAGATGAACCAACAGGAAATCTGGACAGTGAATCCACTAAAAACATAATTGAACTTCTACATCAGGTTAATGATGAAGGAACAACCGTGATCATGGTTACCCACGACGCGGAAACCACTGCAGGTACACGGGTGCTGAGGATTAAGGATGGATTGATCGAAGGTTAAATCCACCTTTAACCTTATTTTTTATTTATTACTACTAAACATCAGTTAATGGTTTAAATTCATTTAACATTCGTTAAATTACTTTTTTATCATTTGTAACTCTTGAAGCCTTATTAAACTAGATGAAATAATCTTTCAAAGCATATAATCCCATATATTTTTAAATTACAGTATAATAAAGTTCTATTTAATCAATTAGAAGGGTATAGTGGATTAAGCCAATGAATTTAAACTAAAATACTGTTTTGCGGCAAAAAACATAATAACTTTAAAAACATAATAGCCCCAGGGATTACTGGGGGATATCATGTCAGATGTTAAAATCCTTTTAGTTGAGGATAATACCCTTGAGGCTATGGATATAAAAAGAACACTTGAATCTTTTGGTTATTCAGTTCTTTATGTGGCAAATAGTGGTGAGGAAGCTGTTCTTAAGGCATTAGAATTAATGCCTGATCTTGTTTTAATGGATATCATCCTTAATGGAGAAGAAGATGGTATTTATGCGGCTTCGGAAATTAAAAAGCTCAAAATACCAGTAATATATTTAACAGCCCATTCTGAAGAGCCTATTATCCAAAAAGCCAAACTCACAGGGCCTTATGGATATATATTAAAACCTTACAATCCTTTGGAATTGAAATATGCCATCTCCATTGCCTTACACAAAAAATCTGAAGAGATTATCCGTATAAATGCTGAAAATGAAGTTAAAAAAGCTAATTTGTATAATCGTGGTTTAATTGAGGCCAGTTTAGATCCGCTGGTCACAATCGGACCCAACGGTAAAATAACCGACGCCAACAAAGCAACAGAAAAAGCCACAGGCCACCCCAGAGACAAACTAATCGGAACCGACTTCTCAGACTACTTCACAAAACCCAACAAAGCCAGAAAAGGGTATCAACAAGTCTTCAAAGAGGGCTTCGTACGAGATTTCCACCTTGAGATTAAACATAAGGATGGTGGTTTAACTCCTGTACTGTACAATGCCACAACTTATAAGGATGAATCTGGTGAAGTAGTTGGTGTTTTTGCAGCAGCACGCGACGTTAAAGCGCTTAAACAAATCAAAGATATTATTCAAGCGCGTTTCCGTTTACTGGAATGTGCTAATTCACATTCAATGGATGAATTACTTGCTGCAACGTTGGATGAGATTGAGGAGCTAACTGGTAGTACCATGGGTTTTTATGTTTTCCTTGAATCAGATCAGAGAACCCTCTCATTGCAGAATTGGTCAACTAATACCCTTAAAATGTGTGGTGCTGAGGGAAAGGGCCTTCACTACGATATTTCTGAGGCAGGTGTGTGGGTGGACTGTGTTTATGAAGGGGGCCCAGTTATTCACAATGATTATGCTTCTCTTCCCCATCGTAAAGGATTGCCAGAGGGCCATGTTCCAATTATTAGGGAAGTTACTGTGCCTATCTTCAGAGGTAACCTCATCAAAGCAATTATTGGTGTTGCTAACAAATCCACAAACTACGATGAAAATGATGTAGAGATTCTATCACAGTTAGGTGATCTTTCATGGGACATCGTGGAAGGTAAAAAAACAGAAGAAGAACTTAAGTTAGCTGATCTGTATAACCGCAGTTTGATCGAGGCCAGTTTAGATCCATTGGTCACAATCGGACCCAACGGTAAAATAACCGACGCCAACAAAGCAACAGAAAAAGCCACAGGCCACCCCAGAGACAAACTAATCGGAACCGACTTCTCAGACTACTTCACAAAACCCAACAAAGCCAGAAAAGGGTATCAACAAGTCTTCAAAGAGGGCTTCGTACGAGATTACCCCTTAGAGATTAAAAATAAAAATGGGCAAATAATCCCTGTTCTGTACAACGCATCTGTTTATAAAGATGAATCCAATAGGATAGTTGGTGTTTTCGCAGCGGCACGTGACATCACCAAACAGAAACTTGCAGAAAGGGAAGAAGAACGTTTAAATCGTGAATTACAGGCTATTATCCATTGTAACCAGACAATGTTAAGGGCAGTTGATGAACAGACTTTGTTAAACGATATTTGCAGTATCATCTGCAACGAGGCAGGTTACAGTTTAGCTTGGGTAGGATACGCTGACCATAATGATGCCAAAACCATACGTCCAGTAGCCAAGGCAGGTTATGATAACGGGTACGTTGAAAACGCTAAATTAAGTTGGTCAGAGGACGCTGAACGTGGTCAGGGCCCCGGTGGAATAGTTATTCGGAGCGGAGAAATAGTTTATGTTCAAGATTTCCTTATCCACCCTTTAATGGCTCCGTGGCGTGAAAAAACTTTACGCCATGGTTATCGGTCAGGTATCGCTCTGCCTCTCAAGGACAAAAAAGCCAGAACATTTGGAGCTCTTCTAATATATTCTTCAAAACCAAATGCCATCAGCCCTGATGAAATTCGTATTATGGGAGGTTTAGCAGATAATTTAGCTTTTGGGATAGTGTCTTTACGAGAACAAAAACATCTGCAAAAGGCCGAAGAAAAAATTCAAATGTTGGCAAACGTTGTGGAATCCTCTGATGATGCCATTATAACCAAATCTCTGGATGGAACTATAACAAGTTGGAACAAAGGAGCAGAAGTTGTTTATGGTTATTCTGAAGAGGAAGTTTTAGGAAAGAACATATCAATTTTAGCTCCACCCCAATTAAAGGATGAACTAAAACATTTAACTGAAAAAATTGAAGCTGGTGAACATGTACTTCATTATGAAACCCTACGCGTAAGGAAGGATGAAAAGGAGATTAATATTTCAATTACATTATCTCCTATTTTTGATTCATCAGAAAACCTTGTTGGAATCTCTACAATCGCAAGAGATGTAACCCAACGCAAAAAAGCTGAAAATGCTATTTTACATGCAAAAGAAGAATGGGAAAATACTTTTGATGCTGTTCCGGACCTGATAGCCATATTGGATACTGATTATCATGTTGTCCGTGCAAACAGATCAATGGCCAATAGGTTAAGTGCAGATCCTGAAGAAACTGTTGGATTAACTTGTTACGATGTGGTACATGGATCCAATGCTCCGCCATCATTTTGTCCATACATCAAACTCCTTGAAGATGGTCAAGAGCACACCGCTGAGGTTCACGAGGATATTTTAGGTGGGGATTTCATTGTAAGTGTTTCACCTTTGTATGATGCTGATGGAAATCTCACTGGTGGAGTACATGTTGCCCGTGATATTACACAGAGAAAGATGGCAGAAGATGAGGTAAAAAGATCCCTAAAAGAAAAAGAGGTGCTCCTAAGTGAAGTGCACCATCGTGTCAAGAACAACATGCAGATCATCACCAGTCTTTTAAGTCTTCAGGCAGGTTACCTAAAGGATGAAAAGGCGATTTCAGTTCTTAAGGAGAGTCAAGATCGAGTTAAAGCCATGGCCATAATCTATGAGAAACTGTACCAATCACATGATTTAACCAGTATCAACTTTGCAGAATACATTGAAAACCTTTTGAAAAGCCTTTTTTATTCACACGCCACAGATGAAGAGCAGATCAAACCAATAATTGAAATTGAAGATGTTCTGTTAAACATTGAAACAGCAATTCCATGTGGCCTGATAATAAGTGAACTCGTTTCAAACAGTCTCAAACATGCATTTCCAAAGGGAAACAAAGGAGAAGTACATGTATCACTTAAAACACAGCCCAATGGATATGAACTGACTATCAGTGACAATGGAGTAGGGTTCCCTGAAGAAATTGATTTTAAAAATACAAATACCTTGGGCCTTCAACTGGTTTACAGCCTGATCAATCAAATTGAAGGAAAGACCACCCTTAAGAAGAAGCCTGGAACAGAATTCAAAATCCTTTTTAAAGAGCTGGATTACAAAAAAAGGTTTTAATCATTATCTCTTTTAGTGGATGTATTGTATTTTGGTCTGTAATGTACAATATTTTTTTGTAGCCAATATTTTCTACTGTAGAAGTTAATCTTAAGGTTACACATGCACCCCAGGAAATAAATTAAGAGTTTAAACAGTACAAAAATTGGAAATTTTTATTTTTATTCCATCCAATTGTTCTAGAATATATTTAAAGCCACATTTACAAAATAGTATGCAGGAGTGATACAATGGATTTTGGAGACTGTATAAAATTTGCAAATGAAACACCAGTTTGCTACCTTGCAACTGCAGACGGAGACCAGCCACGTGTTAGAGCCCTAGGATTCTGGTTCGCAGATGAAAGTGGATTTTACTTCCAGATAGGATCCGTGAAGGACATGTACGGACAGATGCAGGCAAATCCAAAGGTTGAAGCATGTTTCTGGCAGCCAGATGAACAGACCGGGACCATGATGAGGGTTGCAGGTGAAATAGAATTTGTGGACGATCAAGAACTTAAAAAAAAGGTTTTAGAGGACAGACCATTTTTAAAGGAGTTTGGAATGACGTTTGACCACCCAGGACTGGTAATTTTCAGAATACCTCATGGTGAAGCGTACTTCTGGACCATGCAGACCAACTTCCAACCTAAGAAGATGATCAAGTTCTGAATTAGTTAAATTTGATTTAAAATGAAATATAATTGTTTAAAATATTTATTTTTTTAAAATATCTATTTTAAAATTTCTTTTTTACAGAAAATAAACACAACAACTTAAATAAAATACAATACGTATTAAAAACTTTTTTTACGTTTCCTCTTGAACTGGACCGTAAGAAAAGTTCAAAGCCCCTCAACGAACCTAACGATGTAATCAACTGTAAGATTCTGCTGTTCTTCCCGTGTTATGGTGCTTTTGTTGTCTCCGGCCTGCGCACCGTAGTCACCAAAATTGTAGTGGTTGCCTCCGGGTATGGTTAGGAAGGTGGTGTTTGCAGGGAATTTGTCCAGATTTTTAGAGATATCTTCCTCTGTTGTGAGTCCATCAAGGGATCCTCTGATTGACAGTGCCTTGAAAGTGGCATTCAATGTATTGGTGGATGGATAAGCTGCCAGGTATACGACTCCACTTATTTTATCCTGATTTTTCATGGCATATTCAGAGGCAAAAACCCCTCCAAGTGAATGACCTCCAATAACCCATTTATTGATTTCAGTGTGTTGTGCTATAACATTATCTGCTTTATCTGTACCAAAAAATGCCAGGTTGAAGGGCATCTTTACGATGATCGTTGTGTATCCCTTTTGAGTGAGTTTGGAAGCTAAGACTGAGTAGGATTCGGCTTGAACTTTGGCTCCGGGATAGATTATGATTCCTGTGGTGCTCTTGTTTGTTGTGGGAGTGAATGTAATGAAATCAGAAGTATCCGATACTGTGTAGGTGTCTGTTGATTTAAGAGCTGCCAAAGCCCGGTTATCCGCGTGATAATAATCAGAAACGTAGTAAGTGAAGGTAGCAGCCATTATAAAGATTAGTGCTAGAATCACAATTAAGATGAGCTTCTTCTTGGAATTCACATATCTCATGAGGAAATCTCCCATTTAGAATGTACCCAAGTTATGTTGTTTAATATTAATTTGAGATTTCAAACATAAAAAATATGGGTTTTTAGCAGGATTGAATTTCTGATTAAATTGATCTTTTAATTTGTAAATTTAAAAGAGAGCACCATGACTGGAACAAAGGCATTTGACAGTGAAACTTATTTAATTTATTTAAAAAATGGATTTATCGAACTATTTTTAATGTACAGGTATTTCTAAAATTCCCTGCTCGTACTTCTCATGTATTTCCTTTTTATGAACTTTAAAACCGCATTTGCTGCATTTGATTGATTCTCTGGTCTTTGAGGGTATCATAACACCCCTGTCTTTTTTGTGTATCAGTTCACTCATTGTTAATCACCTGTAAACTTAATAATATCCTAAATTTAATGATTAATAAATATTCCGATTTTAATCGCTCAAAATGGAGTAAAATAACTAGAATGATGGAGTATACTTAAATCAATAGTATTATAAACTTTATGTTCTTTTTACAAATTTCAATAGATCAAAAGAGATATGAAACTCATGGAAGGTTTGAGGAAAAAATGTAGGTAGTAATTACGATTAAATCATTTTTCGTTAATAAAAACATTCAGTTTTAACTTAAAAATATGTATTGAATTTTTGTAACTATCTAGTACATTAACTGTTATGTTTTCAGTAGGTTTAAATGTTCAGGTTTTTAGGAAGTTTTTATAATTTTCATGGAACTTTTAAAGGAAATACTCCCTATTCCCATAACAATTTATTGGTTCGTTTAAATAATATAAAGGGAACAGTACTTATGTAAAACTCAGTGAATTGGATGAAGAATGAGATTTTATGGTTTTGGGAGGGATACTATGACAGAACATAAACAGGTTGAAGTTGAGGTAGATGAGGATTTTCAGATCCTTGTGGATGAAGGACTTGAGGATGTTATTAAGGACTTCTTTCACTGGGAGATTGAAACTTGCAACTCATGTATAGACTATAAAGGTTCAGTATGGATAGAATTTTGTGACTTTCATGATTGGGAGCAGTTTTTAGAATTGGCATTGAGAAACAACATTGCAGTAAATGGAACCGGTTACAAACGTGAAACCCTCTGGACTTTTCTCCAGGAAAAATCCAAGGCAAAGGTTGTCTTCGATGAGGAAGTCATAGACAATCCAAATGAGGAAGATGCATTTTTAGGAACCGGCGTTCTTGTGATCTGTGTTGGCCTGAACTTCCCCAGGGAACTGCTGAATGAATTTAAAGAACTGTTATTTGAAGTCTTACCTCCAGAATGATCATTGGATGATTTCATTTTAAATTTTCTTTTTCTAATTGTTTAAATCAATTCATTTTCAGATATAAACTGAAAAATTTGGTAAACCATTGGATGATTTCATTAAACTCCTAAAGTTAAAGAAGTAAGGTTAAAATTATCTCATGATAATTTGTAAACCTTGATGTTACCCTGACTGAATATCAGCGTTCCCTGATTTATCCAAGAGCTGCCCATACTGAAGGATCCTCCATCTCTACCGGCTTCTGCAAGGTTTCCTGAAGCTCCCTGCATTTGGGTTGGTGCGTTGTTAGATGTTCCATTTGGAAGGGAAGGTGGACCGTTGGATGAATTTCCAGGGATTGAATTTCCAGGAATGGTTTTATTTCCCATATTCTTAGGGCCGTTGGAACTGTTTTTAGGTGCTGTTAAATTGTCTTTGAACTGGGATTGTCTGGAATTTGTGTTCCATGACAGGTTAAATCCTCCCAATGGGAATGAATAGGGTAAAAGAGGATTCCAAAGGTACTGATAATTGGTGCCTGACATGGAACCATTCCGGTTCATACTTATTCCATATATGGTTTGGTTTGGATATTTCTGCTTCACTTCTGTGAGGTTTCCTGTTTCTACCTGCATTCCCAGGACGTACTGGACCCAGTAACCTGTGTGGTAATCATCAACCAGTATTATGCTGCTTGAATTAATCTCAGAGGGAATGTAACTGGCCTTGATCTGCAGGAGCTCGTTGTACTGGTCAGAGCTTATGCTTGGACCCATATCAGAGAATGTACCTGCAGCTGTGTAAAAACTGGAAAAAGCAAATAAAACTGCAACTATAGTTATGATACCCAGTTTGAATCTTTTTTTAGAGGGTAACCGTTTTGAGATCCATTTTTCAATGAGTTTCAGCCCTAAGGGTACCAGAAGGGCAACTGGGACAAATACCATTGCTATGAACCTTTCCTGGTAATCCGACGGAAGAACTGCCAGTACCACCAAGACCAGAGTCATGACAAGGTAAGCTAAGGATAGAAGTGTGCCTTTACTTACTCTTGGAGTTTCAGGTTCCAATTTCCCTTTTAATCCATCATAAAAGATTTTTATTGCTGCAAAAACCCCCAGGAGGAAGGGTAGGGTCAGGAATATGGTGAAGTTGATGGATCCCCTCATCGTGTTAGAGGTGTTTGAAGAGCCGTTCAGGAAGGACAGTACAGTGGTGAACTTGGTGAACATCAATGGATACGCAGTGAAGAGCAGAGCCAAACCACCTAAAATTAAAGCCAACATTAAACCGAATATCTTAAGGTCGAATAAGGGTAAGCTGCGGGTTTTGTAGGTCCTGAATAGAAGATTGAAAACCATCAGGGACATGAATACAACCACTGCAAGCATGCCCGTGTAGATGTGGGTTAATATACTGCATAAGAGCAGTGAAACGCTTAAAATACCATATTTTTTCCATTCAACTGTGTTTTCAAGCCATTTGACTGTGAAGTAGATGAGAAGAAGGAGGAAGAAAACTCCCACAAGGTTCTGCATGAAATCTCCGATCATGGAGAAGTATGAAACATTCACAGTTACCAGGAATGCACTTAAAAGTGCAGGAACCTTGGATTTAACTTCCAGCTTGTTGCTGAAGGTTTCTGTGAGCAAGAAAGCAGGAAATGCCATGAAGGATCCTATCAACGCCATTCCAATTTTTATACCAAGGAATGAGTTCCCAGTCAAAAGAACGAATGGGGTTAATATGTAATAGACCAATGGAGGATCGTTACTTGCTGGAAAACCTGTTTGAATAATACTCTGAACCTTAAGATCGTAGAAAGGACCGTCCATACCATAGGATAGATTGTAACGGGTTAAAAGATAAATATCCAGTATGAATGAGAACAGAAATATTGAAAAAAGGATGATCAAGTGTGGTTTTTCTTTTAGAAACGTTTTGATTGACATGATGTTTTACCCCTATATTCAAGATATTAATTGTTGAAATTCATTATAAAACTGATTTCTGTATTAAAATTGAATTAGAAATAGATATAACCCTTTTCCCAAATTACACCAGAATTGGACCTAAATAGGGTTATTTGGGAAAAAAACAGCAAATATAAGTTATATGGTGTTTACAAATCAAAAACTAAACTATTCTCAGAAATGCAGTTAGTATAAATAAATAGTGTAAATAATACATGATCAAATTCTACTGTAGAATATGGATCCCTTTTTAAGTTCATAAGTGGTAGGAGATAAGACTTTCATTCAATTTTCAGCGTGGCAATGTAGTAGTAGCCTTCAGGTGGATTATTCAGTTCAGTTCTATCAGAAATTATCTCTACGCTTTTTCCAGAGTGTTCTGCTGCAGTGCAAATATGGAAAATAGCTATTCCCACATCGATCTGGTTCCATTTTTTCAACAAACGGGCCTTTAAAAACTTGGATTGAACACAGTAAACATTAATTTTGTTTTTAGATCCTGTGAAAAACCATGGTTGACTGTTTGTTGCTGATGGTGCAATTCTTGCAGCTTCCAGAAGATCATCTGCACCCTCAATACCTGTTATTTCATCCATAGGTTTTCTTTTGAATTCCGAAATATTGCTTCGATGCAATGGTTCCTTAGGTCGGCCAAATGCAAACAGGATTATAAATTCAAGATTTGAACTCATTAATATCCCCTTTTTAGGTTTGGGTATTCCCTGCCAGCAGCAGCCAATTCCATTGGTTGAAAGGAAAAGATCCATCTGCTGCAGCATGTAACCAATATTCGTCAGGTATCCTTCCTTATTTTCAGAAAATACTGCGATGTAGTGGGGTGCTCTCTTCATCATTCTGGTTTTAACCTGGTCTCCAGATACTATCTTCAGTTCAGTTTCAATATCTGGATAAAGGGGACTTAAGTTTTCCATATATTTCTGAATCATGAAAATGGTTTCTTCATCAAGTGAATCCGGATCGTAGCTTCGAATTGATTTTCTTTTGAATATGGTTTCGTAAAAATTCTTTTTTTCCATAAAACATCCCTCAGATTAATTAAATTACATTGACTCCATTACCTTCTTTTACTTAAAAATTTTAGAACCTGCATGAAAAGCCAGTTGCACCATGAGTACCATTGTTATTTATGGAATTAAAAAAAATAAATAATATCTGGTGAGTTTTTATGAATAATGATGAGCTGGTAAAAAATCTGAAGATCGTACTGATAGTTGCCCTTGTAATTGGAATTGTGGCTGCTGTACTCTATTTAATCTACGACCTGGCCCTTATCTGGCAGGCAATGGCTGCAGGCATCCTAACAGGATTTCTGGTTTTGATGCTGATCCTGTTCATTGCTCTATCCATCTACCTTTGGATAAAAAATTTCTTAACCAAAAGGGAATTGAAAGGGGTTGAAACAGAACTGAAGAATTGTAAAGCCCAATTGAAGAAGTTTAGAGAGGAACAAAACGAAAATTAGGTTTTTTCCCCTGAAAAAATGAACCCTTAAATAATGTGAGAACCAATGATAATTGTAAAGGAAAATAGTTGTAAAAGAAAGATTCAGGTATGAAAAAATGATAAACCACATCTTCGGTCTTGCAGTAAGGGCTATTCTCACTGATCCCGATGGTAAGATCCTCATCATCAAACGATCAACAGAGTCCAAGACCAACCCGGGACGATGGGAGCTTCCAGGTGGAAAGGTGGGTCAGAATGAATCAATTGATCAGGCACTTTTAAGGGAAGTTTACGAGGAAACTGGACTTAAAATAACTCCAGATCATGTTGTGGGTGTTTCAGAGCAGAATCTTCATATAATCCGTGCCGTGCACATCATAATGTCCGGCAGGATAGTTGAGGGAGAACTAACCTTAAGCCCTGAACATGAAGGTTACGCATGGGTATTTTTAGAGAACCTTTCAAACTACGAACTGGCAGACTGGTTTCATGACTTCATAGCCAACCAGAAAAGTTTGATAGAGGATTACAAGGAACATGAATCTGAAACTGCAGATGATGCTGAAGAGATACTGAAAAGAGGACTCAAATCCTTGAAAAAATCCTTGAACAATTTCATTGAAAAGAACGACCCCAGAAAACCGTCATAGTTCATTAAATTTAATTCTTTTTAAATAATTTATTTGACTAACAAAAGTTTAATAAAGGCTTATTTAATTAAACCAGATAAATAAATTATTTTTTTTATAACCACTTTTTTATAATACTTCAAAACACTTTTTCTCTCTTGATTTTAAGCACTTCACCTATTTTAGGAGTTATTCCAATATTTATTTACTGAAAACTTCCTTTAAAGAAAATCCCTTTAGATGATTTATGGATGAAAAATCATAAATTAATAGGGGTGAGGTTGATGGTTGAAATAGACTTCAGTATGGAGAACATCAAAAAATGTCTGTGCACACAGTGCAATGTGCAGATTCAAAGCCAGTGTGTAAAGGACAAGGAGAAAATTCTGGTTGAGATAACCATGCAGGATCTGGACAGTCCCATGATGATGGGGCCAGATAGAGTTCCAGGACTGTACTGCTCCACAGGAAAAGCTGTATGCAAAGATATTGACACAACCAAGATTTGCAGATGCAATGAGTGCCCAATATGGATGGAATACGATCTTTTGGACTGCGAACCTATGGCGTATTTTTGCAGGGACGGTAAAACCATGAAGAGGTAACTGAAAATTTTTATAATCCCAGTAAAGGTTTATAATCCCTGTGAAGGAATTCATAATCCACAGTAAATGAATCATCAATACTTAAAAAAATAGTAAAATAAAAAAAAAGAGTACAACCTTATTTAACGTACTGTTTCACGTTTTTTCTGATTATGGCTGAAGCTCCGTAACTTTTAACTCCTTTGAGCATCTCTGGAAACTTGATCTTTGGAATTAAAACGTTTACTTGGGAGAAGTTCTTACCCTGAACAACTGTGGGTTCATCTGAGCAGAAGGCATTGGATACTAAAAAGTCCTTCACTTCTTCCACACTTTCGTTGGATATGTTGAACTTCACATCAAAGTACTTTCTGGCTTTTATTGCACCGAAGAGCTGTTCGAAAATCATCTTCACCTTGGCTTCCTTGAATCCACAGCAGCTTGGTCCTGCGTAGAGACCTGCACTTGATTCCATTATGGTTTCAAGTTCCCTGAGACCAGCTTTGCGGAGGCTGTTTCCTGTCTGTGTGTTGTCAACGATTATATCAGCTCCCTTGGCTATGTAAACCTCAGTTGCACCGTCTGAGTTGATGATCTGAACCATATCATTCTCACCGTCAACAAGTCCTCTGACCTGTACCATTGGACTGGTTTCACCGAAGATTTCCCTGTAACCCTCGTTGTTCATGAAGTGCTGTTTTGTGAGGTTTGGGTATTCTGTGAAGCAGAGTATGGGTGTTTCACGTTCCTTGTTCACCCTGAAAAACTCAGTAAGCGATGTGTAGGGTGAATCGTTGGGAACTGCCACTATGAGTCTGGTCTGTCCGTAGTCAAGGTCACCTACCTTTTTTATGATACCTTCACTGTTCACAGATTCTTCATTCACCCAGTCCTCCCCTATGATTGCAATGTCAAGCATCTGCCTGAGGAGTTCCACAGGAGCACTTTGAGGTCTTGTTAAGAATGCCTTTATCTCTGGATCGTTTGCTATGTTGATCTCATTGGATTCATTGCCAGGTTCGTATCCTTTAACTTCATAACCTGCATCAACAAATAACTGATGAGTGTTTCCCCTGTTTACATTGTTTAAACTCCCTTTTGGGAGACCTAATACTACCTTGTCCATATTACCACCAAAATGTATGATTTACTAACTTAATATACTCACATAGATATGAGCATGAAATATTCAAAAACAGATATTGCTAGGGACGATCTTGTTAAAGAGTTTTTCCTTTCAAAAAATATTAGAAAGAGCACAAAAGAGCACTACTTACAACGTTTAAGTGTCTATTGTAGTTTCATTGAGAAAACACCAAGTGAGATGATAGAAGAAGCAGAATATGAGGAAGAAGAAAGAATAACCTTTAGAATATAAGATAAAATGGTGAAATAATATGAAGGAAACTCTGAGGCACCGCGAAGCATTCGAATATTATTATGTATTAGGCAATGATCGCAGTTATCCACAGGTTGCCTCAAAGTTCACCGTCAGTTTAACTTCAGTTAAAAAATGGGCCAAAGAATTCAACTGGCAACAAAGAGTACAAGACAGATATCAAGAACGCTAAAAACCTCAGTGAAAAGACAGACGTCACAATAGTTGAAGTAAAAACCAAGTATCTGAACCTCATCGGGAAAAGTTTATCCAAATATGAAGAAGAAGTGCAAGCAGGAAAGATCAAGATCAACTCAGTCCAAGACTTAGAAAAACTTGCAAAGCTTGAAATGTTTCTCAGAGAAGAAGGAACACCCCAAGAAGATACAAAGGTAAATATAATCTTTAAAAGGACTCAAAATCAAATCCCTGATAAATTTAATAAATAAAACTTGGGCCATTTTTTTTAAAATTTAATGATATCAGTTAATTTATTATTTTTGTAGTTATGCTCGAGTTTAAATAGCAAGTATTAAATATGCTCCACTATTAACATAACTTTGGTGTTATTAATGGGATATTTAGTATGTGAGAAGTGTGGGGGCTATTATGAGCTTCAAGATGGTGAATCTCCAAATGATTTTAGTGATAAATGTGAATGTGGAGGAAAATTAGTTTATTCAGAAAATCTTGAAAATACTGAGAAGGATTCTAAAAATAAAAATCCTTCAAGTATAAATAAAGCCACGGAAAGTGCTAATAAAGGATCTTCAGAAAATAAACAAAAAAACAAAAAAATTGGAATAGGAATCCTTTCAATTTGTTGCATAGGGATAATCCTCATTGTTGTAATGGGCGGATCACTTTTTTCAGATAAGGCTAGCAGTATAAATACTAATTCATATGGATTAACTACTTTTGAAAATCAATACATTACCTTTAACTCCAATAAAGGTTTAGAAGTGGTAGATGGGCTAAATACAGAAGATGCATCTAGCAACATAACTGATATTTTCATTAAAGATAATGGAAATCTCATAGGTGAAGTTACAATCACATCTTACAACCCCGATGATCTTGCAAATATGGAACAAACTTCTCAATATACAAAAACTACAATATCAGGTCACACCGCACTCGAATATTCAGATTCATCAGGTGTAGGTGCATATGTAATCCTAGAGGGAAATAAATGGATCACCCTGGATTTTGATCCTGCATACTCCTCAGAGTACACAACCGTTAAAAATTCATTAACAATCAAAAAAACACCCACATAACATTAAAAATGCTAATGAAAGCTGAAACCAAGAATTGAAAATTAAATAATTATAGAGCTTATTCATAGCTTTCATTATTTTGCAGATGATTAAATGAGAAATTTTATATGCCACCGGAAGCCTGAGAGAACCTTTAAAATTAGGGGGCACTATTTTCCAGTTTGTTCAAGGTGTACTGGGCTTTATCTTGGTGCTTTTTCCTATTTCATTTATGCATATGTCTTTTACGTGGAATATTCTTTATCCTTAGTTTTGTTGTCAATTTTAATGGTAATTCCAACCTTTACTGATGGATTTACTCAACTTTTAGGTTTTAGAGAGAGTAACAACACATTGAGATTTACAACTGGATTGATAGGTGGTTTAGGACTTGGAATTCTGGTTAAAGTCGTGAAATGGGCGATTATAACGGGCTTAGGTCCTTTATAAATATTGTAAAATTAAATGGAGGCGACTACAAGTGACAAAAATTTGTCCAAAATGCAGTTCAGAAAATCTGGATGCTGCAGGTTTCTGCCAGAACTGTGGGGAAGATATTAATAATGTGGTAACTTCAACAAACCAAACTAAAAAATCAAGCAGTGGAACAAGTGATTTCTGGAATAAACAAAGTAAGGGAGGTAAAGTAGCGATAAGTTTAGGGGTTTGCTGTTTAGGGATTATAATAATCATTGCAATAGTTGGAATGTTCTCTCCAGATACAACTACAACTACGACCAATGTATCAACTGCAAGCAGTGCTCAAACAACACAAGGTATAGCTAATAAAACATATACTGGCCAAGGTCTTACTTTTAATTACCCTTCTACATGGACAATAGATGATACAGGAAATATCAATACTCCAAACGAGGGAATGGGAAGTATAAGTAACATTGGATCTCTAAAAGAGTATGCTTCTGAACCCCCAGTAATCCCAGCAACATTAGAAGCCGCTGCAGCCAATATACGTTCTGGAGTAATGGGTCCATATGATACTAAGGACATGACTATTGGAGGAGTACCCGGTATTGAATATATACCTACAGATTACAATAGTGATGGTATGGAGCGTGTTGATGTTGTATTTGTTAAGGATGATACGTTATACGACATTTTCCTCACAACCAAAAACTATGATAATGATAAAGAGGGTTTTGACATGATAATTAACACCATGAAAATCCAGTGAATCTTCAAAAACCTTTTTCATTATTCTTTAATTATTTCCATTGAATTTCACACTTAGTTCACTAATTTTATAATGTGAAATTTAATAGGAGTATGAAAAAGAGTTTTTCCTTTCGTTTTATCGACATTGAAACCTTATTCTCCACTTTTACTATTTTACATTTACTTCGTAATAGATGGATTTAACGAAGTAAACATATATTTCAGGTAATTACTTTAAATACTAAAATCAATAAAATGTATCTAAAATATAGTTCATTTATAAAGTAATGTATATCAAATGGTGGATGAAGATGGTAAAACAGGGTAAAATGAAGCAGATTAATTTAAAGTTAACAGAAAAACAAAACGCACAACTTGAAACATTATCCCAAGAGCTAGGCGGAATTTCAATAGCAGATCTTATCAGGTTAGCAATTGGAGATCTATGTATCAAATATTCAAATTTAATGGATAAATAGGGGTAGAAAATTCGCCCCTTAAGCCGATCATTTTTTATATAAGATAACTACTATTCTATAATATCATTTTTGGTATTTGTTATCAAGGTGTGAAGTTGATCAAAAAATGGAGAAAACCTTTATATCTCAAAGATCATAGTATAGATTGAATTAGTAAGGTAAAAGGTGATTGGAATGATGAGATTCGATGAAGCATTTGAACCCTTAAAAAAAGCAATTGAGTATGTTGGAACAGCTCACGGGGTTTCTTCAAAAGAGTTCCATGAAGAGTTTGAAAAGCTCAAAAAGGCCCAAGAGCTCAATAAATAATCATAAAATCTATTTTTTTAGTTAAAATAATTTTTATCAACACAACTTATTTTTATAAGGGCGTTCTATCTAAATTGAGGGGTAGAATGCAAGAAATTTATCAAGCATGGTGGCATCTGGAAGACTGTATAAGTCCTTCTGATGGTAAGATATACAGACAAGTTTTAGACATTTATACTGATGAAGAAATTATACTTATCAAATTAAATAAAAATTTTGTCAGACTAAAAATAAAAAGCAAATATAATGGCCATGAATTGCCATTTGTTGCTTGTAAAGATGGTTTTGTACGAGTTAATGTTGGTGAACCTTCCATTTGGCCAACTACAGAACTTGACACCAAGCATGTTAAATTTGAAGTGGAATATATTGACACAAATCCACAGTTTGATAGATTCCCAAAGTTTTTTCGTTTATTTGGCTATGAGAACACGTTCTCAATTGATGGATTTACTCAACCAGAATTTTCAATAACTCTCCCCAAGGGTCTAAAATTAAGACACAATGGACTTAAATTTTGGGGGAAGTATTGGATGAATATCATTTTCATCATGACAGATAAAAAGAATTCAACAGAACATAAAGAGATATTTGACTTTTATCCCGCTTATATCAGTCAAAAAGACGGTAATAAAACTTATAATTTCTTAATAGAATCAAAAAGTTATAAGAAACTTTCTAATACAGATCCTAAAAAGTATGATGTTTCTTTTGAAATCAACTATGCAACCACAAATGAATTGAAATATTTTACTGTAACGGCTTTTTCTTTTATACTGCCCGTGATTCCTTTAATAGGCCTGTTGATGAATGCTTTCCACATTGGAAGTGCAATTCTTAGTTTGACATATGTAGTTATTTTGATATCTTTCACAACTCTTTATCTCACTCTTCATAAAGAAGGCTATGAAATCCCCTTAAATACATTGGTAATGTGGTCCATTCCCATCTCAGGAATATTGTTTTTGATATTTGAATACATTCATACAGGTATTAAAATTAATGCATTAAATTCAACATGGTCCTATCTAACTCAATTATTCCAATTATTAGTAATGCACATACATTGAAATAACTTATTGTTCGAGTACCAATGTTTTTCGCTCATTCACAAGCTCATATGCTCGTAGGTTGAGTTCATGAGCTTTTTCAGGATCTTTACAGCGATCAGCACGATCCCACAGATCTCGAATTTGAACATCGAGATCAGATATGGACTTCTTTTTAGAATCCTTTTTAAATCCATATTTACTCTTCCCCCTTTTCCAGAGGGAGTTTAGTATATGATTGAAAATCCTGATAAAAAGAAATAAATTTATGTATACTATTTAAATAGTCGGTATTTTCTTGTTTTAGTGTCATATGGTTTTTTGTATGTTGCTGTAATAATCTTCCCGTTTTTTCTTACGTAACGATATCCTGTAACAATGTCGTTAATTTCGTTTATTATTTTCATAACATTCACCTCCTTTTTATTTTTAATATAAATTAGGTAATGTTCTAGTATTTACGTGTAAAAGAAAAATGTAGTAAAACAGTTTTGAGATCACACCATGATCTCTAAATGTATACTATAATTAAAAATAGAGTATTACTTTTTAGATAGATTGTATATAAAAAATGGTAGTAAATACAACATTTTTAACTTACTATTTTGTCCATGTTTAAACGAAATAAAAATTAGGATATAAATTTTTCTATATCTTATTCATGGTTTCTATGTACCGAACTGGAAACTCTGAATTAAAAAATAAAAAGGAGAAGAGTTTTTGGATTTAATTAGATTTAAAACTTTTAATATCCATTTAAATTGGCTTTAGATTTAATGAAGATTATAAACTTCTTCATATGGCTGCAGTATAACGAATCCTTCTCCTTCGAATTTCATCTGGTAGGTTTCACCACTGTCCTTGCCTATGAGGGTTTTGAAGTCTATGTTGGTCTTGAGTGATGGGCTTATTCCTCCAGACCATGCAACCGTTGCATTGGGATCAGTCATGACAGGATGACCTGGTTTCACTTCAAGTGTCAAGGGTGTGTAATGGGTTGTTATTGCTACCATTCCTGTTCCCTCAAGTTTTATGTTGAACAATCCTCCGGACATCATGCTTGAGCCCTGGCTCATGATCTTTATGTCCCACTCAATTCCATCCTCAAATGCAAGGACATCGTTTCCATTGACGTATATTCTTTCATTTTGAAGGTTCAGGATGGTTACAGTTTTACCGTTATCAGCCAGGTAAACATGACCGTATCCATCCATCTTCATCATGGTGGTGGATTCCCCTGTAACTGCCTTTTTCACGAATTTTCCAAGGCCGTGCTCAAGGGATCCTTCCCTTTTGAAGTGCACATCACCTGTGTAAGCTATCATGGCACCTTTCTTTGCCCAAACCCTTCCATCTAGTTTAACATCCAAGAGATGATCGTTTTCAAGTTCAAAGGTTTCATCACCTGAATCCTTCTGCATGGTGCTTCTCACGAATTCAGTTACTGAATATTTACTCGTGAATCCATTATCTTCATATGATTGGGATTTAATTGTATCTTCATCTGGATTTAATTCAGTTTTTATGTTTTCCCCACAGTTTGGGCAAAATTTTGCATCTTCAGTATCAGTTCCACAACTTGGACAGTACATTATCTTCGCACCTCAAAGAATTATAATAAGAAAAGTTAGGAATACTGCTTAATATATATTATCCAGTGCAAAACCATTGTAAAAGGTTAAAGAATCATCTGAACAACTACAAGCAAAACTGCCCATAATATGAATTCTGAATCTGCAATGGAACATAAATTTTGCCATGAATCCTTATTTAAATCCTTACATGCTTCTTTCAAGTAGTAGAAAGTGTAAAAATAGAATGGTACCAATAAAAGGGCTGTTAAAGGAATTATTTTAATGTAAACTCCCATCATCAGGGGTAAAAATGCTGTGAAGTTTAGGATATGCAGAAATTTAACTGCATTCTCCTTACCCAACATCACAGGAAGCGTTTTCAAGTTTTCCATTGCATCGGAACTGCAATCCTTCAAATCAAAAAATACTGCATTTACCATTCCTTTCAACGTTATAAAAATGAATGCTATAAAAAAAGAAGAATTTATTTCCATTGAGTAATATAAAGGGATGAAAAAAGTTCCTGATAAGGACCACGTCAGTACAGTGTAAACGTTCTTGAATAATGGAATTTTTTTTGTTATTTTTTTAAACAAAGTGGCATAAAAAATACCCCCCACTACAATTAAAACTATGAAAACAGCCAATTGTATGCTTGAGAAGAACAAGATCAGCAATACGAGCAGAATTAAATAGGTTATCAGTACAAAGGGATAGAATTTATCCTTTTTAAGATATCTGGCCCTTTCCTTGTTGGTGGAATCATCTTTGTCCAGATCATGATGGTAGTCATAACTGTAGACTATTAGGGGCAGAAGATAGGATATTAAAAGTAGTGCAATGCTCACATGAGTGTCAGTAAGATTTGAAGTGGTTAAAATAAGGGAAGGTGCCCCTAAGGCAGTTAAGTATCCCCCATGAACAACTTTGTTTATAAGGATGTTTAGGTATCTTTCATGGGGATTTCTTGAAGATTCATAGGAATACATCAAACCCCTTACCGCTTCCGTAATTGAACAACAGATGATCCTTCTCAGCCTTAAAATGTATTACTATAATATTAAATCATGTTTTATATTATAATCTTTCGGATTTATCCAGAATATGCGTTACTTTTTCATCCAATTCTTTGCCAGTTGGTAGCTTGAGCCCCGTAAAACATATTAACTAAGAAGAATAAAATAATATAAATTCAATGAGGGGATTGGCTTTATGAATGTTTTTGCAACCGTATCATTCATTGCTTTCATGCTATGTTTTTTCATGGGCAACTTCATCTACCATAAAAATCCACAGAGTTCCCTAAATAAGATGGTAGCAATTTTATGCATTTTAGTAGGATTTCTTGCATTTGTGGAGTTTGAATACAGGCAGTTGGTTGACTTTCAAACTGCCTACTTCTGGTTGAAGATCAGTGGCCTGTGGCCCCTGGTACCAGCATTACTTCTGCATATTTCCCTCATATTCACAGAAAAAAAGAAGCTTTTAAGGAACAAACTCACCTACGTCGCAATATATGCACCTGCAGTGATAATAACAATTTTTGCCATTAGCACCCCCCTCATGCTTGAGGGTATCCTAAGGGAGTACTGGGGCTGGACCTACGTCTTTCCAAAGAATTCTCTACTTTTCATTTTGATGAGTATCTGGACTGTGATCTGCATCATGATCTCTGGAACAGTGTGCTTCCTACATTACCTGAAATCTCATCACATTGAAAGGATGCAGGCGAAGTACATGCTTGCAGGCCTTTATTTACCCCTGCTTGTAAGTTTCTCAAGCGATTTTGTGTTCCCCACCGTGTCTGTAAGGTTGCCTGAAATGAGCATGACCATGTCAACAATTGGTATCACATTCATAAGCTATGGAATATGGAAGTATGGGTTCCCAGCCCTTACTGCAGCATCAGTTGCAGACGAAATAGTTTCCACCATGTCTAACTTTCTGATACTTCTGGATAGTCAAAAAAATATAATCACAGTTAACAATGCCACATCAAATCTTCTGGAATACGCTAAAAATGAACTTGAAGGATTCCCAGTAAAAAAGATCTTTGCAGATGAGGATCAGGAAAAATTGATATTCCGTGGAGATTATTTAAGTACCAAAAAGGGATCAAACTCCATGAACATGGACTTGAACTTCGTTAACAACTTTGAATTAAATCTGAAATCAAAAAATGGATATAAAATCCCAGTTATAGTCTCAAAATCATTTATAAAGAATGAAGAAGGTTTGATTGTGGGTATAATACTCGTTGGGAATGATATCCGAGATATAAGATCGGTTGAAAATCAAATTGCATCTGCACTTGAAGAGAAGGAGTTACTGCTTCAGGAGGTGCATCACAGGGTTAAAAACAATCTTCAGATTATATCCAGCCTTCTGAGCCTTCAATCGAACTACATCAAAGAACCTGAAGACCTGGAAGTCTTCCAAAACAGCCAAAATCGTGTTAAATCCATGGCTTTAATACATGAAAAACTCTATCAATCCCCAAATTTCACCCACATAAATTTCGAAGATTATATCTGGAGTTTAATGAATTACCTTCTAGCTTACTACAAAACCCACCAAATCAGCCTTGAAATTGATGTTAAGGACATATTCATGGGCATAGATACTGCAGTTCCATGTGGCCTCATAATAAACGAACTTGCAACCAACTCCATAAAACATGCATTTCCAGATTCAATGCATGGTAAAATTGAAATTGGATTTTACAGTGATGGATACGAATTTGAACTTATTGTTAAGGATAATGGAATTGGCTTCCAAGAGGAAGTTGATTTTGAAAAAACTGAACATTTAGGACTCAGACTTGTGTATGCATTAACACAACAGATAAATGGTACCCTGAAATTAGATAGAACAAACGGGACAGAGTTCAGAATCAAGTTCAAAGAAATTGAGTACTTAAAGAGGATTTAAAGTTATTCCATTCAATGGATTTAAATTTCAACTATTATTTCATTCCTTCTCAAAAAGCCTGGAACCAATGGATTATTGTATTGGGCCACAACCAAATTTGATTTAGACTTTATTCCATTTTTATCCATATATTCAATCATTTCATCCATCTTTTTCCGTGCCATATCTTTTTTAACCCTTCCTGAAAACTTCAAAACCAGTGCACGCTGATTTTTAATCTCTTTAAACTTTATTCTATCATCATCTGGCTCTGGAAGGCTTTCAAGCCCATATTCTTTGGGCATTGTAAAGGATATCCTGTGAATATTTTCTTCCCTTCGTTCCCCAGTAACCGGTACGGTCATGGATATTTTCTCAGACTTAAAAACAGTTTCATGTGTTACTGGAGCTGTCATGGGGATTTTCTCAGATCCCCCCTTAGATGCTGAAACTTCTTCTTCAGATACTGGGGCTGTCATATTTATTTTAGAACGTTTCCTGTTGGCTCCAAAGATGTAGTTTGCAAGTATAGAAAATCCTTTCCCAATGGAGTCATCAAAATCCCCCTCAACATCCACCTGTGCCAGTATGTAATGCTCATAGTTTCTGATTTCGAAATTGCCATCTTCAACCTCAACTGAGTATTCCGGGCTTTCAACCATACCAACCCTCCACTTTTTATTAAAATAAAAAATACCATTAAATAATTTGTAAATCAAATAATAAGTAACTAAACATTTTATCATTAAGGGGGTTTGATAAGATGGACAATGATGAAAGAAGGGAAATAATATCCAAGTCTCCAATCAGTTTTGAGGGACTTCGAAAACTGAATATAGGTGCTGGAAGCCTGCACCTCATCCAGGGAATTTTAATGATTGCTCTGGGCATTCTTTTGACCTGGAACAGGGATATATACACTTTTTACCTGAAGTTTCAGGTTATTCCACCAAACGTGTTCAAGGTTGCGCCGGATCCAACTGTTGCATTTACAGTGGGCTACCTCGGAGTTATACTCGCATCGTTTCTACTGATCTCAGCTGCTGCACACTTCATAATCGCATTTTTAAGGAACAAAGAGTACAATGAAAACCTTAAAAAGGGAATGAATCCATACAGATGGTACGAATACGCCCTTTCAAGTTCCATAATGATAGTCATACTCGCAACATTCGTTGGAGTCTGGGATCTATGGTCTCTGGTGATGATATTTATCCTGAACGCCATGATGATCATGTTCGGTTACCTCATGGAGAAGATCAACCAGTACCCTAAAAAAACAGACTGGTCACCCTACCTTCTGGGATGTGTCTCTGGATTAACACCGTGGATAGTGATTGCAGCCTACTTCGTAGCAGCTCTTGGTTCATCAGAAACCAACCCACCAACTTTCGTTTATCTGACGCTTTTAATTTATTTCATAATGTTCAACACGTTCTCAGTGAACATGGTGCTTCAGTACAAGGGTGTTGGAAAGTGGAGGGATTACCTCTACGGTGAACGGGTTTACATACTATTGAGCCTCATAGCAAAAACTGCGCTGGCATGGTTGGTATTTATAGGGGTTTTTGCTCCGTTTTAGATGAGAACAAAATTTGAATGGCATGAAAAAAGGTTTCATTAAAAAATACACTACTTTTTTATTTTTTAACTTAATTTTTTAAGTTAAAATTGATTTAAAATTTGTATCAGAACCATTTGAAGAAATTATTTATTTTAAGAGTTAATATTATTAATCAAGCTAATTAGTTGATATGGAAATTTGTAGATAAAATAAATCGAATAATCAAAGTTCAATTAATGTTAAGGTTTAAAAAACTTGTTTTAAGGAAAGTTCAACTTCAGATCCATATCCATAAGATCCTCAAGCTCCCCTATGAATTCCATGAAGGAATCTGGGAAGTCATTGGTTCCTTCAGACTCAACTTCCAGGCCTTCAAGGGATATTTGAACCTTCCACTGAGTTCCATCAAAGCAGCAGAGATCGTAATGTTCATTCCACTCCCCTAACCCTATAGCCTCAACTTTATTACAAAAATCCTTCCAATCCTGTTTAGTAGGAGTTATTGGATGAAAAAGAACAGTACTGTTCCCATCTTTGTAGATGAGACTACTGTTCTGGAGAGTTACTGAAAAACCTTCTTCTGGATGGAGAATTGAGCCATACTCCACCAGAAACTTGTCTGGAATCATGTTTCTGAAGATTAATATTACTATTTAATCTTTTATTTAATCTCTTTACCAACGTTAAACGCCTTTGCAAGATGTTTTCCTATTGAGTAGTAGGCTCTGCCTGCAGGGTCGTATATGAATGGTTTTATCTTGTTTATGTCTGGAATTCCATCCTGATCAAGGGCATCTTCATCTACCTTAACATCCATTATTTCACCGTTGAGCTGTATGTGCATCCCAAGATCTGCTTTATGAACCAGTTTGCACTCCAGAACCATTGGGAACTCTCCCACATAGGGTGCATCAACTATCTCACTTTTAACGGGCGTTAAATCTGCGGCCTCAAATTTATCAGCGTTCCTGCCAGATATAATACCCGAGTAGTCTGCTTCCTTAACATGTTCCTCTGAAGGTATGCTTACTGTGAAGGCTTCCCTTTCAAGGATGTTTTCATAGGTGTAGCGCTGTTTTTGGAGTGAAATTGAGACACATGGCGGATTTGAACAGGAAATACCTCCCCATGCTGCTGCCATTATATCAGGTTTCCCAGTTTTGTCGTAGGTTCCAACTATGAATACTGGTGTTGGGTAAACTATTGTTTTTGCTCCTATGGATCGTTTCATGGTTTTATCTCCTTAAAGATTTTATATCCAATTCTATATCCTAAAAACTTCTTGAATTTATTTTAAATTAATATTTAATTTGTTGAATGATTATTTGTTGAAGGATTTAAATGAAAATGTTTGAAAAGATTATTAATTTTAAAATGTGTTGGGATGATTCCCTAAAAAATTATCTCAGGGTTAAGGTTTTCTACCAGTGCTCGTAACGTAAGATCTGAGACAATTCTTTACGCGTTTTAGGTCTTGGCTCATCATCAGGATATCCCAGAGTTGTGAATAGAACCGGTTCAACACCTTCAGGTAGATTCAGTACCTTTCGGGCTGCATCTGCATTGAAAGCTGCTATCCAACAGGTTCCAAGTCCCAAACTGGTTGCCTCAAGTATCAGGTGATCCATTGCTATTGTAACATCCACTTCACTGTAGTTCTTACCATCACGACGAACCCATCCTTCCCCAGGCACTGCACATCCACAGATAACTATGGGTGCCTGGGTGAACCAGTCTGCACCGTATATTGTCTCCAGTTCCTCTTCTCTTCCTGCAGTATTCACAACTATGAATTTGAAGGGCTGTTTGTTGGCTGCAGTTGGTGCAACACGCAAAGCTTCTAGAATTTTTTCCAGTTTTTCTCCTTCCACTGGTTTAGATTTGTATCTGCGCACACTGTACCTTCCATTGATTAAGTCCATAAATTCCATTGGAACACCTCCCTATCATATTTATTTTTTTTAAAATCCATTATAATTTAAATCCATTAGAAAATTAATTTAAGTCCTGTCCAATCTTTTATCTGAATATCTGAACGTAACTCATTGAATATGTGATCCATGAAAAATATAAGAATGAAGTAGGTTCAGATGGATATAGATATGAGAATTGTTTTTAAATAAATTTGCTCATATCCACTAGTTGAAGTTTAAAAAAATAAGAAAGTTAATTTAAAGAAATGAGTTTAATCTTTGCAGATTAACCATCAAGTTTCAGGAGGATTCAACCATGAAGATCAACCTAACAGAGAAATGTCCAAAGTGTGGATGTCAGGATAAAACAATTGAAAGAAGAATAAGGGATGAACACCTTGCTTTCGCCACCACAGGAACCGTTGTATGCTCAAAATGTGGTTACGTCTTTAATTCACCAGATAAAACTGAAAAAAAGACTGAAAGTGAAGAATAAAATTATCCGTGAAGATTAAATGGATAATAAACTGGATAACAAGCTTTTATTCTTCTGAGTTTCAAAAACTTCATTTTAATGAAGTTCTTCATTATTTTCTTGAAAATGTCATGAACGTGAAAAATCAGATCTCCACTCTCCAATTGATCAAATTAATTCTGTCCAACTTTTTAAGGATAAGATGAAGATGATCTTATTATAAAATTAAAAGCCTTCTTTTCTATTTTAATGAATCCTAACATTAACGGTGAATGTTCAAAATTCACAGGACTTTGGTTTAATTTGTTTAGGATCTGTGTATGATCTGCGCATATCTATTTAATATTTTTCCAACATAATAAAACATATGTCATACCTAACACTAATTCTGAAAAATCCATTCAGAAACAAAACCCGTACTTCCCTTTCAATCATTGGGATTGCAATAGGGATAATGATAATAGTGGCAATGGGAATGATAACCAATGGTCTTCAGTCATCCACCCAGACCACCCTTAAGGCAGGTGCAGCTGAAATCACCGTGACACATTCAGGTTCCAATACATTTGGCTCAAGCGGAGGTACCATAGATCAAAGCCGTGTATCTGATATCAAAGGGATAAATGGAGTAAAAGATGCTGCAGGCATTTTAAGGACAAGTAGCGCAATTTCTAGCAGCACATCGGGAAGTACCTCAACATCTTCCAGTGAATCTGGAGGATTTGGAAGTTTGTCAATATTTTTAATTGGTATTGACAGCAACCAGCTGAGCCTTGCCGGTATAAGTACTGACAATACCAACGGAAGTTTGTTCAGTAACGGAAGTGGAGATGAAGTTATAATAGGTAAAACTGCAGCTCAAAACCTCAATAAAACTGTTGGAGATACCATAAACCTTCACGGTACAAATTTCAAAATAACTGGAATTTTCGAGACAGGAAACTTCCTTCAGGATGGAGGAATATTCATGTCCCTCAATACCCTTCAGAACTTGACCGATAACTCCAACAAGGTCAGCAACATATACGTTAAGGTCGATAAAAATGCCAACGTAACCCAAGTAAGTAACTCCATTGATACTGCCTATTCAGGTGAACTGTACACAACAACAGCTGAAGATCAGGCCAAACTGATAAATCAAGCCCTTGAATCTATAGACGCCGCTTCCTGGGCAATTTCACTCCTTGCAATATTCATTGGAGGGATTGGAGTTATAAACACCATGATAATGTCAGTTTTTGAGAGAACAAGAGAAATAGGACTTCTTAAAGCCGTCGGATGGAAAGACAGGCGAATCCTAGGAATGATACTCGGAGAGTCCATCGTAATCACACTCCTTGCTGCAGTTGTAGGCACTGTTTTTGGTGTGGTTGGGGTTGAAGTTCTCCTATCTTTCTCAAACAGCACCATAACACCAGTGTTCTCAATTGACATATTAATAAAGGCCTTTGGAGTGGCCTTGATCGTGGGTGTTGTCGGGGGCTTGTATCCAGCCTATCGTGCCTCAAAATTACAACCAACGGAGGCTCTGCGCTATGAATAAGACTGAGAAACCCATAATCAACATCAAAAATCTCAAAAAAAGCTACGACAACAATCAAATCAAAGCACTGAATAGTGTGAACCTTGAGATAAAAGAAGGAGAATTTGTAGCTATAATGGGGCCTTCAGGTTCGGGTAAATCAACACTGCTCAACATGATCGGAGCACTGGACAGGGCAGATTCAGGCTCTATAGAAGTTGCAGGTATCGATCTCTTCAAAGCCAAAAATCTCAGTGAATTCCGCTCCAAGGAGATGGGCTTCGTTTTTCAGATGCAAAACCTCATACCAAACCTTACCGTGATTGAAAACGTTGAAATACCCATGTACGAAACATCCTTATCCTCAAAGGAAATGCATGAAAGGGCTTTGAAACTCTTGAAGGCTGTGGGTCTTGAAGAAAGGATCAATCAGATACCTACAAAACTTTCAGGTGGTGAAAGGCAAAGGGTTGCAATAGCCAGGGCTCTGGTTAACCATCCATCCATAATTTTAGCAGATGAACCCACAGGTGCCTTGGATTCAAAAAATGGGCAGATGATACTCAACCTGCTTAAGGACCTTCACCAAAGGGAAAATGTGACCCTTATAGTGGTAACTCACGAATATAACGTCAGTAAAATGGCTGAAAGAACCATAGAAGTTCTCGATGGAAGAATAGTATCTGAATAAATCTAACAATTTCTTTAAAACTTTTTTTTAATATTTTCTTTGGAACGATCACGTAGTTTTGTACAAATTTAAAAAAAGAGTTATCCCTAGAAGTTTATTGAAATAAAAATAGAAAATAACGTTTTAGATATGCGAAATATTAGTTTTAAATAAATTATTATGGAATTATCCTGTTTTTAAGGATTTAAAATAATGCGTTGATGGTTGCTGATCCAAAAAACAATTTAATAGATTAAAAAACATTTATAATTGTTTAAAGTAATTATTTTTAGATTTAAATCAATTAAAATCATTTAAGCACTCTCTGGATTCACCCATGCATTGGCAGTTATATTCCAATCACGAAGTGGCGTTAAGAAAAGGTTTAATTAGTTCTCTTTTTTTGAAAATAAGGATCGAATAAGCTTATTTACCAAGAACTGAAACCCAGATAACTGGGCCACGATCATCAATTTCAATTTCCATTTAAAACGTTTAAAATTCAAAAAAGAGTTTTATGCGTGCCTTTTTTTGGAAATTGAATCAAAACCTTTATATATGGATCGTGATGATCCCCTTCTATCCAAAGATTCCCGTAGTCAAAGTATTACGGGTATGGAGGCGGTATAATTAAGCGACTTAATGTTGGCGCGTTTCTCTTTGCGGTAGCTATTGCTATCTGCATTATCCCAGGATCAATGGGAGCAGGAGATCAGAGCCAGGGTACGCTAAGCGTACAAGAAAAAGTAAGTTTAAATTCAAATGGAAACAGTGGAAGTGTTGCAGAAGCCAATGCAGTTTCATACTACTATAAAAAAGTTGTAAAGTACAAAAAGGTGGCTTACTACAAAAAAGTAGCCTACTACAAACACCACAAAAAACACTACAAATACAAGAAGTACTACAAATACAAGAAAATAGTGACCTACAAAAAAGTCTACAAAAAAGTAAAAGCAGCTTCAAAGTACAAAACTGTTAAAAAGGTCTACAAATCCGTTGCAGCTTACAACGTGAAGAAGACTTCAAGTAAAGTTACTGCAACTGCAAAATGTTCCTGCGGTGCATGTGGGGATTACAATTATCACACGGCAACTTTTAAAAATTATTGTCCACACTGCCACAAATCAGGAGTTCTTGTATGGAACCCTAAAGGAACTGCAGAGGGTGAATGGACATGTTCCAACTGTGATGCAGACTACTGTGCTGCAGATGGTAAGGAAAAAGTTTACAGCAGCCCAAAATATCTAACAAAAGCTTAAAGCTTGAATTAATATCCATCAAAAGCCTGTTAACGCAAATGGCTTTTTAATTTCTAATTTTTTTTAATTGATTCACCAAAAACTGGTAATCCTTGCTAATTATATTTCACAACCGAATTTTTAGTTGGTTTCAAAACCTAATTTTTAGATATTGAACATATAAGTTCACAAATTTATTGAACACATCGAAATTAAATGGAAAGAAATTTGAAATAAATAATTATTACGGATTTATAAAAATATTTTAGTAAGGTTGTTGAAATAGTCTTTAAAGACATATTCTCATAATTTTTTGAAGGATTTAGATAAAAAACAATTTTTTTAATTTGAACAGATTCATTTCCAATAAAACTTATAAATACTAGGAAAGATTAACAAATGTAATCTGAAACTAATAGCTTAAATAAAATAAGCTCTCAAATTAAATAAAACAACGCGTAAAATAATTTGAAGGTTGATAAAATGATGGTTAAGGAATGGTGCATGTACTGCGGGGAATGTGCCGGTGTATGTCCCCGATCACTTATAGAAGTCAGGGAAACAAGTTTAATATTCAACGAAGAAGGATGTAAAGACTGCCAGATATGCGTACAGGTATGTCCTGTGCAGGCTTTAAGCAAAGAGGAATGATTAGAGGAGATGAAGATATGAAGTTAATTGAGACCGATGTTCTTGTGATAGGTGCGGGTCCAGCTGGTTCATCCACTGCAAAACATGCAGCACTCAATGGTGCTGATGTTATCATGATCGACAGAAAATCCGAGATAGGTGCACCTAAACGATGCGCAGAGGGTGTTTCCAAGGAAGGACTTAAGAAGCTTGGAATAGAACCTGACCCTCGGTGGATTGCAAGGGAATTAAGTGGTGTGCGCCTTGTAGCACCAAACGGAACAGATGTCTGGTTGAACGAGGAAAAAGTCAAACTCCCAGAGGCAGGTTACATATTAGAAAGGAAAGTCTTTGACAAACACATGGCAATGGATGCAGCACGTGCCGGAGCTAAAATAATGGTCAAAACCCTTGCAAGGGGAATGAGAAGGGATGGAGATGCTTACATAGTCAGCTGTCAGCGTATGGATGAGGACTTCGAGATCAAAGCCAAGATCATCGTTGGTGCAGACGGACCTGAATCCCGTGTTGGAAGGTGGGGCGGTCTTAAAACCACATTAAAACCAAAGAACATGGAATCCTGTGCTCAGTTCGAAATGGCAAATCTTGAACTTGCAGATCCCTACTCAATAGAGTTTTACTTTGGAAGTGTTTCCCCAGGTGGTTACGCATGGATATTCCCAAAGGGAGACGACATAGCAAACGTTGGATTAGGTGTCTTAACAACTGAAACAGATAAAACTGCTTACCAACACCTTGTGGAGTTCGTTGAAAAATGCCCAGCAACCAAGAATGCCCAGGCAGTTGAACTGAACATAGGTGGAGACCCAGTTGGAGGTATGCTCAAACATCTGGTTGCAGACAACGTACTCATAGTTGGAGATGCTGCAGGTCACGTTAACCCACTTACAGGTGGAGGAATTAACACTGCACTGGAAGCAGGAATGTACGCTGGTGAAGTGATTGCCTCTGCCATTAAAGAAGGAGATTACTCCGAAAAAAGGCTTAAAGAATATCAGGATATCTGCAAAGAGAATATAGGTGATTCATTCGTTAAGTACGCCAAAACAAAGGATTACCTACTATCTGTTTCTGATGAGGAACTGAACAAGATAGCAGATGCCTTCCAGGAAATTGAACTGGACAGCATAAGCACAAAGGAACTAATAAAAGTTCTTGTAAAGGTTTCACCTAAAGCTCTGGTAAAATTAGGGAAAATATTCTGATTGATTCAATATCTAATCAATCAATGAATTTAAGACTTAAAATTAGTAATATTTTCTGTTAATATTTCCTATTTTTTCTTGTTTCTTAATTTTTAGTTTTTATTTTAGTTTCAAAGTTTTTTTTTAAGGATTTTTTTTAAATTTGAGGTTTTTTTAAAAGATTATGTAAAGTATGCATATCAAAAAAAACACCAGCGCAACCTGATGATACAACCTGTCAGCAATGTACATCATCGTGTCCTTCTGGATAAAAAGGGATAAATAAAGGGGTATTGCTGCAAGAAATGCCGGTAAAACTGCAACTACAAATTGTACAAAGTTCATGGTCCCAGAATAAAGAACATATATCAGCGTTACACCTGCTACCGTCCCAACAACACTTGCCTGACCCATCTTAGATTTGTACATCATGTATGTGCCCAGCCCAGCCATGTACATAAAGAAGTAAACACTCAGGGGAACCAGGAAAAGGTTGTCAAGGATCACACAACAGGAGGCTATTCTCAGAACAGAGTTGGTTGCAGTACTTGCAAATGGAGCTAAAACTGTATCCTTAAGCCTTATTGGAGGTACAGTGTATAGGACCTGGTTTAAAAGCATTAGCGCCATTATGAGTGTGAAAAAAGGTTTCATGAATGCAAATGATATCATGAACACTGATGCAATTACGAATGCACAAAAAAGCATTATCCATCTCTTTTCTATGCTGTTTTCTATGAAAGCCCTGCCATTCTTGGTTACATCGTTCCTATCCAACTCAAGATCAGTGAGGTCGTTTAAGCTGTAAAGAGCCCCCCATAATACTGACACCAATAAAAGGCCTCCAAGTATTTCGTAGGGATTATTTAGGGTTAAATTTGTAAAATAAGCATAAGTCAGTGCTAAAAGATACATGTTAACAGTTTTAGATGCCCATGTTATTCTAGTTGACTTTATAAGGGTTTTTATCATTGTATCCCCACTACATAGATTTCTTGGATCTCTAAGCTCTCTTCAAAGCAAATGTTACCTAAAAGGTAGGATATACTCATTTACTAAGGTTTGCCTGTAAATGAGGCGGCATAAATTCACAAGAAATTTGTTTATCCAATTTTTGTTGTGGATCAATTAAAATAGTTTCCAAATTTTTTGTAATTCAAATTTCAGTTGTGATCACGATCCTCATCAAACACCCTTTCCAATGCAATACATATAAACCTTGGTTTATGCCCATATCGTTTAATAAGAGATTTCATATTTTTTTCGTTGATATCAAAGCGTTTTTTTACGATCTGAACAACTTCATCCGTTGAGTAAGAGATCTCAACAACTTCAAAGAGCATTGAAAGAGCGCCAACCATCAATCTGGATAACAATCCAAATTCCGTGAAGAGATCCTTCTTTTCGCCATTAACATGAACTCGCCATGCAGTTTGAAAAACCACATTAATGCCCTTGAAATCATTTCTGTAGGTTAAATACTCCTTTAAACATAAAAAGTAAAAATAAAATGATTTAAAACCATTATGATCTGTCCATTGACTGAATCCAACTGTTTTATCATGTAAGACATGTGAATCATGGAATTTATCTGCAAAAAGAACTGCATCAAAGGTTTGAAGTTTCTTATACACCCCACTTCGAGAATCTACCTGAAATTCCCGCTGTAAATTACTTAAAATTCTGTTAAAAACCTTTTTTGGAGAATCTTCAAGGTCTACAATATCCAGTTGAACATCGTAAACATTCAAGCCCAACTCATCAACTGCGAAGTATATGTTTGCAGACTTACCAGTTCCTGGAGCCCCCAGAACATGCACAATTTTTCCCCTGTGCATCTTAAGATCTTCGAGGATTTTATAAAGTTTTTTGTAGGAACGTGTTTCAACGAAGCTTCCATTGTCTGCACTGGATGTAACCTTGTATTTTTCCATGATAAAATATTGATTTTCACGGGTATATAAACACGGAGATTGTGATCATCTACCTTTAGTAGCTGCATCAGGCATGTACTGAAAAATTGCCAACTGGGTGATCTCAACTGGATGAGTAGATGAAACCTTGAATTTGCATGAAAACCCATGGTTTTATTAATTTTATAAATCATAATTATAAGCAGAAAAGGATTAAATGTTTTGTTGAGGGATTCAAATGGCAAAATATAGGTGTACAGTCTGTAACTACGTATACGACGAGGAAGTTGAGGGTGTTAAATTCAATGAACTGCCTGAAAATTGGAGATGTCCCGTTTGCAACTCTCCAAAAAGTGCATTTGTATTTCTATGTGAAGGTGAAACATGCAAGGAACCTGAAGAAGCAGAGGGTGAAGAAAAAACAGTTTCAGAGATTATGGTTGCACAGATGGTGGAATGGGGTGTTAAATACGTATTTGGACTCCCTGGAACCTCTTCGCTGGGTGTTGTTGATGCAATACGGAAGAAGGATAGTATTAAATACGTGCAGGTGAGGCATGAACAGGCAGCTGCCCTCATGGCCTCTGCCTACGGCAAGCTCACAGGGCATGTTGCTGTGTGTCTGACCATTGCAGGTCCCGGTGCAACCAACCTTGCAACTGGTCTTTACGATGCAAAACTGGACCATTCCCCTGTTCTGGCCCTGACAGGCATGGTTAAAAGGCAGCTCATTGGCCCGGGTTCCTTCCAGGAGATAGATCAACATGCATTCTTTGAACCGGTTACCATTTTCAACAAGACACTCATGTCAGAGAACCAGACCACAAGCCTCACAACCCTTGCAATCAAACATGCAATCATTGATAGGGGAGTTTCACACATTGGAATACCCAATGATGTTCAGAAAAATCCATGTAACGCCAGTATAATCTCATTCCAGGATCGGATGCCCAATCAAGCCATTTTACAGCCGGATGTTATTGTGAAAAAAGCTGCCAAGTTGATAGATGATGCAGAAAGACCTGTTGTGGTAGCTGGTTTCGGTGCAATGGGTCATGGTGACAAACTCCTTGAACTGGCTGAGAAGATCGATGCCCCCGTAACTACAACCTTCAGGGGAAAGGGAGTGATCGATGAGTACGATCCACTCTACGTTGGAAGCCACGGCACCATAGGTTCAACAGTTTCAGCAGCACTTGTACAGAAAGCAGACCTCCTCATAGTGGTTGGATCCTCCTTCTCAGACATGACCCAGATACCAGAGAAAAAAACCGTCCAGATCGATATAGACCCCCTTATGATAGCCCGAAGATATCCTGTTGAAGCCCCCATACTTGGAAACAGCTCAGAACTTCTTCCAAGTCTCTTGGAATCTGTTGAAAACAAACAAAGACCTGATTACTTGAAAGAGATTGCTGCTTTGAAGAGATCATGGCTGGATCTTCTTGAAGAGGAGGCAGATCCCACAAAGTCGCCTTTAAGACCCCAGTACATAATTAAGGTTTTGAATGAGAAACTTGCAGATGATGCCATCATATCCCTGGATGTTGGTGAGAACGGTTGGTGGTTCGGCCGTAACTTCCTCATGAGGGAAACCCAAAAACTTCTCATGTCAGGCTACCTCGCTACAATGGGATTCGGCCTGCCTGCAGCTATCACAGCCCAACTGGTTTACCCTGAAAGGCAGGTTGCATGTATAAGTGGTGATGGGGGTTTTTCAATGGTCATGGGAGAATTCATGACAGCCTGTAAGTACGATCTTCCCATAAACCTGTTCCTGATGGATAACAGGCAGCTTGGAATGATCATGCAGGAGCAGAAGGTTGAGAACTATCCCAACTGGCAGACTGACCTTCACAACTGCGATTTTGCAGAGTATGCAGAAAGCTGTGGTGGTGTTGGAATAAAGGTTGAAAATCCTGAAGAACTTCCAGAAGCAGTTGATAATGCTTTAAATTCAGATAAACCTGTTTTAGTTGATATAGAAACTGATCCCAAGAGATTTATTTGATCTATAATTGATCCATAAAATTTACAGTAAAATTAAGTGATAAAAGGACTGCTTTGAAGTAAATATTACTGATAAATGTATTACTGTATAAATGAATAATTTCGAGATAAAAAAATTCAGGTATCTAACGAGAATCAGGAGAGTTGAAATATGGTTCAGGATTCATGGAAGGTACTTTCAAAGATAAAAGATTCCAAGGAGAACCGGGCCCTATGTCCATGCCCACTATGCCCAAGTTATTCAAACTGCGGTGGGGAAATACTTTACTGCGGCAGGGGGCCCAGTAAGTGTGATGTCGAAATCCAGGGCTGTATCTGCAACGAATGTAGTATCTACCTTGAAAAAGGACTCAAAGGAAACTATTACTGCACCAAGGATGTTGTTGGATTTAACCATAATCTCATGCGTAAAAGGGGATCCTCTGAAGACACTGAACCTTACACTAAAATGGTTAACATCAAAGATATATCCTCCAAAGGACGCAGCGTGGTGGGTTCAATGGGATCCACGAAAAAACTTCCTGTTTCACTTGATTACCTCCATTTCATCCCCGCACAAGTCAATAGAATACCCTTGAACCCGGAGGAAGATGTTAACACAGGTATCTGTATAGGTCCCTCATCAAAGAAACCACTGCATCTTTCATCACCCATAATAATTTCAGGGATGAGTTTTGGTGCTGTTTCAATGAACGTTAAGTTTGTAATTGCAAAAACTGCCTCGAAGTTGAATGTGGGATTCAACTCTGGTGAAGGAGGCATAACAGAGGAAGAACTTGAAATGGCACGATCCCAGATGGTTGTTCAGTATGCAACAGGAAGGTTCGGAGTTGATGAAAAAATACTGAAAAATGCTATGGCAGTTGAGATACGTTTTGGACAGGGAGCTTACCCGGGAAAGGGAAGTTACCTACCTGCAGAGAAAATGAACCAAAAGATAGCGGAACTCAGAGGTCTTGAAAAAGGAGAATCCAGTTATTCACCTGCGCACCATCCAGACATACTGAACCGAAGAGACCTTGAAGAGAAAGTTTCATGGCTGCGTAAATTAACTAGTGGCGCTCCCGTAGGTGCTAAAATTGGATGTGGTGATATTGAAGGGGATCTTGAGGTTCTTGTAGATGCGGATGTTGATTTTGTAAGTCTTGATGGCTTTGGGGGAGGTACCGGTGCAACGGATCTTTACGTCAGGGAGAACGTTGGAATACCACTCATTGCTGCACTTCCACGGGCACATAAATACCTGGATGAGCTTGGAATGAAGAGGAATATTTCAATTCTTGCAGGAGGAGGTCTGCGCAGTTCTGCAGATTTTGCAAAGTGCCTGGCCCTAGGTGCAGATGCAGTTACCATAGGAACCGCTGCACTCATAGCAATCAACTGTGAACAGTACCGTGTATGTTACAGTGGAACATGCCCCACAGGAGTTACAACCCAAAACCCTGAACTTATGAAACAGCTGGAGGTTTCTGAGGGGGTTAGAAAGCTTGAAAACTATCTGAAGATTTCAACAGAGGAAATAGCTAACCTCACACGCATAACTGGCAAAGAAAATATTTCAGATTTGAATATGGATGATTTAAATGCAGTTACACGTGAAACTGCATTTATAACTGGCGTTAAATGTGTCAACGGTACATATGTGAAGTGAATTACTATTTTTAAAGGATTTTGAATATATTTATAATAAGTGTTCTTTACCTAGGTAAATTCAGGATATGAATCAGCGAACCATTTAAGACCTTGATGGATCAAAGATGAACAAAAACATTGCATTATTTTTTAGTTAGGGAGCATGAAGATATGGATGAAATGGATTTTGAAGCTGAAAAAGTATTTGATCTAACTTTTAATGCCATGCCCGACCTTATAACAATTCTTGATAAGGATCATAAGATTTTGAGGGTTAACAAGGCCATGGCAAATCGTCTTGGAGTTTCACCTGAAGAATGTGTTGGTAAGATATGTTTTGAGGTGGTTCACAAAAGTGAATGTCCCATAGAAAACTGTCCCCACGCACTGTTACTGGGAGATGGTTCAGAACACACGTCTGAAGTTAAGGAAGATAATTTGGGAGGATTTTTCCTTGTGACAGCCACACCCATCATCGATGACAATGGAAACACGGTTGGAAGTGTTCATGTTGCAAGGGACATCACAGAGCGTAAGATAATGGAGGATGAACTTCAGAAGGCCCTTGAAGATAAGGATGTGCTCATTAAAGAGGTGCATCACAGGGTTAAGAACAATCTCATGATCATATCAAGCATGTTAAGTCTCCAGTCCCGCTACATAAAAGATAGGGAAGTTCAGAATATTTTTAAGGAGTGCCAGGATCGTACCCGGTCCCTTGCAATCATACATGAAAAACTCTACAGATCAGAGGAGCTCAACAGGATAAGGATCGATGAGTACATTGAAAGCCTTGTCTCAAGCCTTTATCACAGTTACACAATTAATTCCAATAGAATTAAAGCCAGGGTGGATGTTGAAAACCTTGAATTTGATGCAGACACATCCATACCCCTTGGACTCATTATAAACGAACTCTTCACCAATGCAATGAAACACGCATTTCCAAGTGACAGAACTGGAGAGATAACTGTTGAACTACATTCAGATGGTGATGAATTTAAACTTGAGGTTTCAGATAATGGAGTTGGCTTCCCTGAGGATTTAGACTACAAAAATGTTGATTCTTTAGGTTTAAGACTTGTTAATAGTCTAACAGAACAGATAGATGGGAAACTTGAGCTTGAAAAGGGTGAAAGTACTAAATTCATCGTGACCTTCAAGTAGACTTGACAGGATGCATTGAAAACAATCTTCCAAGAACTTTTTCTTCTTTTTTTGTAATTTATCTCCATATAACCTCCCATTTTTCCATGAATTTATAAAAAAGGTTATAATTATAATTATTTTAAAAATCCTTTGAAAGCGTGCATAAACCTTTAATCAATCTTTTTTTTAATATTATCTGAAAGGAGTTATTTAATTTGAAAGGAGTTAATTTAAGAGAAATTTTTAAATATTTTACGCTTGCCATATTTTAAAGTTATTCCATCCCAAAGGCTATTCTACCATAGATGTTCTAAAAAAAGTCAAAATATATATCCATTGCTTGGATATTATTATTTAAAAGATTGTTTAAAAGAGTTTTTTAAGAAAAACTTTTAAAAAAGATTTGAATAGTTTAAAGTCAGTTTTTTGATGTAGTTTGGTTAAAAGTTGATGGGTTGGTTATTTAAATGGATTTAAGGGGTAATGCAAATATTGAAGCTCAGGTTGGAACACTGCGAAAGAATCTTCTAGATCTTAGTATGAAGAATCAGCTTCTGAACTTCAGGCCATACACCAGATCCATAGAGGTTGAAGATGAGATACCAACTGAAGTTTACAACACCCTGGTTTTAGATGAAAAGAAGATGCAATTTACCCCAAGGGCAGAAAAGGAAGAAAAATCAGATTCTGAAGCCTCTAAATCAGAAGAGGATCCCTCATCAGAGACTTCAACAGAACCTGATGATGGAAGTACAAGTAGAACTCCTGAAGAGGAATCTCTTCTATGGAAGCTTCCAAAGCCCCAGTTAAAGGTTAAGGAAAAATACGGCGACCTTCTTCTTCAGACCAATTTGACTGCAGAGGAACTGCAGAAACGTCTGTTCCGTATTGGTCAACAGTCCAGGTCCATGGTTGAAGAACAGGGCTACAACATCCTTTACCTTGCAATGGGCTTTCTTGAATGGAGTGAAAGTTCAGATTCTGAAAATGTCAGAAAAGCCCCTCTTCTACTGGTACCTGTAGAACTGGAGCGTAGAAAGGTTAAAGGCCCCTTCAAACTCAGATGGACTGGGGAGGAAATCATTCCAAACATTTCACTCCAGGAAAAACTCACAGAACAGAACATCGAACTTCCAGAGCTTGAAATGCCTGAAAGTAAAGATGAACTCTACAACTACTTCCAGGCCGTTAAAAAGGCTGTGTCCTCAAAGAAGGACTGGAAAGTGATCTACGAGATCTACCTTGGGTTTTTCAGCTTCACAAAATTCGTTATGTACAAGGACCTTGATCCTGAAAGCTGGTCTGGAGAGTACCTTGAAGGCAACCCCATAATAAACGCCATATTCGATCCATCGGGAGATAACTGTGATGAAGGCTTCCTTCCAGAGGATGTTGATAAAAAACTGCATTATAAAGATGTTTATCACATCCTTGATGCGGATTCATCCCAGATCGCAGTTATAGAAGATGCAAAGGCAGGTCGTAACATGGTTGTTGAGGGGCCTCCAGGTACTGGTAAATCCCAGACCATCGTGAATCTCATAGCTGAATTGATAAGCAATGGGAAGACTGTGCTCTTTGTCAGTGAAAAAATGGCGGCTCTGGAGGTTGTTAAAAGTCGTCTGGATGGTATAGGGCTGGGTGAGTTCTGCCTGGAGCTTCACAGTCGTAAATCCAAGAAGAAGGATGTTCTGAATGAACTGGAAAGAACACTCTACAAGAGGGTTAACCCACAGATATCCCTTGAAAATGAGTTTCAAAGCATTGAAAAACTCAGATCAGGGTTGGACGAATACGATAAAGTTTTGCACTCTCCATTTGGTGAAATTGGGTTGTCTCCATTCCAACTTTTTGGTATGAAGGAAGAATGTTTGAACTACTTCAATGATGCAGGCCGGGAAATGCCCAGGGTTAGATTTCAATCCCCTGAAAAGTGCAGTTTGTCCCAGTACAACGAAACAGTTTCAAACCTTAAAAGTATCCAGGAGCTGGTTAGGTTCCTGAAGCCCATATCAGAAAATCCCTGGAAAAACTGCATGCCAACCAATCTCCTACCATCAGATGAGGATGAGGTTGGATCCATTCTTAAAAGAACAGAACTGTCCCTTGAAAATCTTAGATCTGAACTGGAATACCTCTCTCAGGCAACAGGGCTTGAAAAACCTCAAAACATGGCTGAAATTTCAGAGTTCCTTTCTTCTGCAGATATGATCTCCCATTCAAAACAGCTCCCAACTGATGTTCTCAAAAACCCTGAATGGGATGAAGGTAATGGACTGGCCCTTGATTTAATAGGAAACCTTGAAACATTCAATGAGTACAGATCCAAGCTCTCCATGTTCCAAAGGGACGTGTTGAACATAGATGTTCAACCCCTACTTAGGGAGTACAGTGAAAACTCTTCAAAACTCTTAAGATCATTTAGAGGAGGATACAAAAAGGCCAAAAACCATGTATCTTCATTATACACAAGTAACATTCCTGAAAAAGATGAAGAAATTATAAACGACCTGGAATGCGTTGTTAAATGTCAGAGGGCTCTTCAAAATCTGGTGGATCATGATGCTGCGGGCCAAGGTTTGTTTGGAGATCACTGGAATGGTTCTAGTACCGATCCAGACTCACTGAAAGAATTAATTAAATGGATGGTTCCCTTCAGGAAAATGATTGTGACAGGTCAAGCTGGTGATAAAACAATTGAACTTGTAAGTTCAGGGGTGGATGCAGAGGATCTATCCACATCGGCACACCGAATACATGGGTACGCACAGGAAATTAAGAGGTGCATCCGTGAACTGGACAGCTACCTGAAAATAGATTTTAAGTCCATCTTTGGGAAGGGCATTGAAAAGGTGTCATTCAATGAAATAACGGCCCAAATCACGGGTTACATTGAGGGGCTCTCATCACTGCAGAAATGGTCCCAGTTCCTTGAAATTTTAAGGGAAAGACCCAACACAATGGTGGATCCCATAATTGAACTCGTGACCCATGATAAGATTGAAACAGAGGATCTTATACCCTGCTTCAGGGGAAATCTTGCAGATGAACTTTTGAGATCTGTTTTCAATGCAAATCCCGTTCTTTCAGGATTCATAGCTGAGCTTCATGAGGGTAAGATAGAACGATTCATGGATACAGACAGAAAAATCATATCCCTCAACAGAAAACGAATATCCTCAAAACTTTCAATGGAAAAACCAAGTCTAAATGGGGCACCTTCAAGAAACTCTGAACTTGGAATTCTTTTAAGTGAATTCAACAGAAAAAGGGGACATATGCCTATAAGACAACTTTTATCCAATACCTGTGGACTGGTTCAGAGGATCAAACCCTGTTTTATGATGAGCCCTCTTTCAGTGGCCCAGTTTCTGGATCCACAAAATTCCAAAAACGTACGCTTCGATGTGGTTGTCTTCGACGAGGCAAGCCAGGTTAAACCTGAAGATGCACTTGGAGCATTCCTAAGGGGAAATCAGGCTGTTGTTATGGGAGATACCCGCCAACTACCACCAACCTCCTTTTTTGATACCATGGCAGATGCAGAAGACGTTGAAGACTACGAACTTTCATCCATATCCGACATGGAAAGCATACTCCACCTCTGCAAGCGGAGCTTCCCAACCAAGATGCTGCACTGGCACTACAGAAGCCGCCACGAATCACTCATAGCACTCTCAAATCAGGAGTTCTACAACAACGAACTCCTCATCTACCCATCACCATGTCATGATACAGATAAAATGGGTTTGAAGTTCCAATACCTTCCTGAAGCAGTTTATGATAGGGGAAGAAGCTCTTCAAATCGTTTTGAAGCAAAAAAGGTTGTTGAAGCTGCAATGGACCATTACAGAAGGTTTGGATGGTCCAAAAGTCTGGGTATTGGTACCTTCAACATCAAACAACAGCATGCGATACAGGAAGAACTTGAGCTGCAGCTTAAACTGAATTCAGAGCTTGAAGAGTTCTTCACAGAAAGTCGTGATGAGGCATTCTTCATAAAGAACCTTGAAACAATTCAGGGGGATGAGAGGGATGTTATATTCGTTAGTGTGGGTTACGGTAAGGACCAAAATGGTCGTCTGAGTCTTAACTTCGGACCTTTGAACCGTGACGGTGGAGAAAGACGTTTGAACGTTCTCATAACCCGAGCCAGGGAGCGCTGTGTTGTTTTCTCAAATTTCAGATCTCGTGACATAGATGTAACCCAAAACTCAGCATTTGGAGTCAGAGCCCTGAAATCGTTTCTGGAGTATGCAGAAACAGGACACCTTGAAAGCATCAGAGCTCCAGGGGAAGATACAGAGTCACCATTTGAAGATTCCGTTTACAGATTCCTGGTAGAGCAGGGACATGAGGTACACAAACAGGTTGGATGTGCAGGTTTCAGAATAGATCTTGCAGTTGTCAATCCCCACGCTCCAGGTACCTACCTCCTGGGGGTTGAATGTGATGGTGCAAGCTACCACAGCTCACAGGTTGCCAGGGATAGGGATAGACTCCGTCAGCAGATACTTGAAGGTCTTGGATGGAAGATATACAGGATCTGGTCAACTGACTGGTACAGAAACCGTGCTGACGCCCAGAAAAGGTTACTCGAAGCCATAGATGAAGCTTCAACTGCAACGTTCCATGAAAACTTGCAAGAGGAAGTTGAAGCTGAAAATGGCATAAATACAGCGAAAATAATGGAAAAAATTGATGATGAAATTGGAGATGGAGTTGAAACCCCCCTGGAAGTTGAAGGGGAAACCATGAAGGTTGAAGTTCCATACGATCCCAACAGGAAACCATCATTAAATAGGGATGATCCAATAGGTATGGCTGAAATTAAGGAGGAAACTGAATTTAAAGTAAAAGTAGATAACCTAGATCTAAGTCCTGTTAACAGTTCCTCAACCCATGATGTTCCATTGGATAAATCTTCAGTTAACGATAACTCTCCAATTAACAGTTCCATCAATCAGTACCCGGTTAAAGATTCTGCAAGTTTAAATACTGCTAATGAGGCAGATTTTAGTGAAACTGAGGTTGTTGATGATTTAAACATGAAAACTGCTAATTCTCACAGTGAGGGGGATGATTATGGTTCAGTTGTTGATCAATCGGATCTTCCAGGATCTCATGACGCTTTTGGATCTTCAGAAGATTCTGTACTTGACTATGAGGTTTGTTCCTCCCTTTGCATCCCTTTAACTGGTGAAATTCATGACAAACATCCATCTGAACTTTCAAAGGCCGTTACTCAGATCGTGGAAGTGGAGGGTCCTGTGCACTTCAGTGAAGTTGTGAGGAGGATAAGGGTTGCCTGGGGCCTTAAAAAGGCAGGTAAAAGGATCCAGGATGCTGTGCTGAGTGCAGTGGTTTACGCCAAGCAGAATGGTGATGTAAGATCAAAGGGAGATTTCCTATTCTACAATGGAACTGCTGGGAGTAAGGTTAGGGTTCGCAGGCGCTGTGGAGATCCTCCAGCCAGGATTGACATGATATGTGATGATGAGATTGCAGAAGCTGTTAAGATAGTCATAAGTCGTCAGTTTGCAACTCCAAGGGATGAGCTTGTGAAGCAAACCTCCAGACTCCTTGGATTCAAGGTCACCCGTGGTGGAACTGCATCAAGAATTGGGAAGGTTGTGAACTGGCTTCTTGGAACTGGTGAACTTGAAATCTTGCCAAACGGTATGATAAACTTCTCAAAGCAGTGAAAAGTTAAATTAAGCCCAATAAAGGCTCATTTATATTTCTTTTATTTATAACTTATTTCTTTTATTTAATTACAACAGAACATCTAAAAAAAAAGTGTTAAAAAAAACTGTTCACCTCCAAACTGTAAAATATGCAACTATAAAATAACTATGAAACAAAGTCAAAAGAAGTCAAAAAAATTTCCTAAAAGAACTTAATCCATGAGAACAAGATCAAAAATAAACATTTGGTTTACATTCAATTTTTAATTCAAATTCGATTTTAATGATGAATAATAATGTAATGGTTAATAAAATTTTTAATAAAAAAAATTTTAATAAAAGGTTATTTTAATATTTTGTTCATAAAAAGAGATTACTTAAAAAATAAACTTAGAAAATAAAGATTTGATGAATTGAATGAAAATTGAATGAATTTTTAAATCTGATGAAGGAGAAGAACATGAAGATACCGTGTATAACAGAAGAATCCCTTTACAGGCCTGAGGCCCACAGGTGGAGAGAAAGAATGGGTTTGCTTGAACCTATTGGTGATGTTGTGGTTGTAATACCCTGCAGTATGCGTAAACCTTACTCACAGTCCAAATCCCACTCAATTTTCATGAAGGCAACCAAGGGTTATCAGGAAGCCATCTTAACATCACCATTTGGTGTTTGTCCCAGGGAGATGGAGAGAACCTATCCAATACAATCCTACGACACCTCAACAACTGGTGACTGGTCCCATGAGGAGATCAAAGCCACAGGTGAATGTTTAAAGGATTACATTGGGGATAAAGATGTTATAGCCCATGTTTCAGGGGGTTACAGGGAAGTCTGTGAGGAGTACTTACCTGATGCCATCTACACTTGTGAGGACGGCAGACCAACATCATGGGAATCAATGGACAAACTTAAAAATGCCCTGAAAGGCTATAAAAAGGTTCCGTGGAAGGATAGAAGACTTCATGGATTGAGATCCATTGCAAGGTACCAGTTCAACACCCCTGATGCAGATGCACTGATACCTGATGGATCCAAGGTTGTTGGAAGGTTCAGCAAACGTATCCTCCAGAACAAGGAACAGATAGCAACTTTATTATTTGACAATGGATTTTACTCCCTCAACCTCAAGGGTGGGGAAATTTTAAGGGAGATTAATGTTAAATGGGTTGAGATAGATTTTGATCTTAAAACCAACACAGTATTTGCACCTGGAGTTCTGGATGCAGATCCAGGCATAGTTCCACGGGATGAAGTTGTTGTTTTAAGGAAAGGGGAAGTTCTTGGTGTGGGTAAAGCCGTTTTGAATGGTGAAGAAATGAAAAGATCCAATAACGGCGTTGCAGTGAGGCTTAGGCACAGAAAAAAGTGATAATCCACCAAAACTCAAAAACTAATTGATAAAAGTATAAATACCATGAACAGATCATAGAAAACTACATCTATTCTATGTTGATAAACATCATAAAATAGGCCATTAAGATAAAAATGAGATTTTAAATAAAATTTAATGGAATGAAGGTAATAAAACACTTTTAAAAATTTTTGAGGGATAATATGAGCGAAGAATTAGTTGCAAAAGTAAGAGAGTCACTTGCAGGTATTGCAGATCCCCACATGGGTATCAGTATAGTTGAAATGGGAATAGTTGGAGACATCGAAGTTAACGAAGCAGAAAAAACCGCTAAAATCGTTATAAAACCAACAAACCCCGGATGCATGAGCGCAGCAAACATAGCAATGCAGGCAAGGATTAACGCTGAAAAACTCGACGAGATCGACAAAGCAGAGATCGTTGTTGAGGGACACATGATGGCAGATGCAATCTGCGACATGGTAAACAAATAAATATGGTTCAGTGGAACGTAGCCGCTGTAGTGGGTGTTCCAGGAGTGGGTAAAACTTCACTCTGCAGGAAAGCTGCAGAACAAATAGGAAGCACCCATGTAAACTACGGCGACCTTATGCTGGAAATAGCAAGGCAAAAAGGCCTTGCAGAAACAGATTCTGAGATGTTCAGTCTTGATCTGGACGTCCAGCACAGGATCTGGAGGGCTGCAGCCCTAAAGGCCAGTTCCATGAGTAACATCATTCTGGACCTTCATGGGATTGATGTATCCCCCATAGGTTACATAACCTCGTTTCCAGTTGAGATCGTATCACCTGACATCGTGGTGATAGTGGAATCCTCATATGAAAACGTACTAAAACGCAGGCAGTCAGATAAATCTAAAAATCGTGTTTTAGAAGATTTTAAAGATTTAAATGAACACATGAATCTTTTGAGATCGTCTGTTGCAGCATTTTCTGTTTTTTCAGGATACACATTTATGGTTGTTGATAATAACAACTTCGATGAATGCCTTGAAGAAATCGTTACTGTTCTGGGTGAATAACTCCATGAATTTGTAATATATGCCATGGAATGCTTAATACATTCTTCAGAATCAGCCGATGAATAGAAAGGGTTATATATGATGAAGACTAAATCTTGAATCTACCCTTACGTCTTCTAAATTTTAATTTATGAAGTGGGGATTGAAATCCCAATGTACTTAAGGATATGGGGGCCCGTGGCTCAGGCGGTAGAGCGCACGGCTGATAACCGTGAGGCCCTGGGTTCGAATCCCAGCGGGCCCATTTCCTTTCATAAACTATTCTAATTTTAAAGATATAACCTGAACTTCAGATAATTCATACGACACTTCAGTTAACCATACTGATGCTTCATCTGATTTATCACCTATTTCTTTAAGGTTCCACATTACCAAAAATCAATGTTTAAGTCTTTAATTCAAAGAAAAAGGCTTTAAAAAAACGTTGCACCGTTACTTAAAATGCTGATTTTTTGTGTTTTGCTCATACAAAATTCAATTTCAAAAAACTTATATCTGGTTGTGGTGAATAGTAAACTGGAGCAATGGTAAAGTCTAGGTAAAATTTAATTACCTCATTTTTTACCTTCTTTTTTATTATTTTATATTAAAATACTTTTAAATCCTATAAAAATAAGAAATTTTATTTTAATAATTATTTAAAGCTAAAATATTAGTTATATGAAGTTATTCACCGTTATAATAAGTTAATTTGAGAAGTTAATTTTTTTTAATAATGATTTTATTTATAATTAATAAAAAGAGTATTAAGTAAAAAAAGTAGGGTTACGTTGAATTACTAACCCTTACAAACTCTTCAAGTTTCTTGGATGCTGCTCCAGATTCAACCGCTTCTTCTGCCATTTTATAACCCTCTTCAAGGGTTTCAGCCTGTTCGCTTATGAAGAGTATGGCTGCAGCGTTTGCAAGGCACATCTCAAGCCGTGCTCTGTCCATTTTATCATCCTTTTTACCTGTCAGAACATCCACGACAACGTCAACGTTTCCTTCAAGGGTTTCAGGAGCTTTTATAAACTCTGGATCTGCACTTTTGATTCCAAAATCTTCTGGTGATATATTGAACACTTCTATTTTTCCATCTGACAGTAGTGCAACCCTTGTTTTCCCTATGGTTGATATTTCATCCATTGCAGGTTGGTCGTTATGATCGAATCCATGCACGACCATTGCCCTTTTGAGTCCGAGGTTTTTCAGGACCTCTGCAACCAATTCAACGTATTCAGGTTCAAAAACTCCAAGTAGCTGGATATCTGCTTTTGCAGGTGATGTTAATGGGCCGATTATGTTAAAGGCTGTTCTTATTCCAAGTTCCTTCCGCACTGGCATGACGTGTTTCATTGCAGGGTGGAAGTTGGGTGCGAACATGAACCCTATTCCTACATCTTCAAGGCACCTCTCAACTCCTGCTGCATCGCAGTTTATGTTGACGCCCAGTGCCTCTAGAACATCTGCACCTCCACATTTACTTGTTATACTGCGGTTTCCATGTTTTGCAATGGCAACGCCACAGGCTGCTGCAATTACTGATGCTGCTGTGCTCACGTTGAATGTTTTGAATCTATCCCCACCTGTACCACATGTGTCAACGAGTGGAATGTTCATATCAGGATTCACAACGATGCATTCATCCCTCATTGCCCTTGAAAATCCTGTGATCTCCTGTGTTGATTCTCCCTTAACTGCAAGTCCAGTGAGGAGTGCTGCCATGTGAATGTTGCTTGCACTGCCACTTATCATTTCCTTCATGCAGTTGTAAGCCTCTTCTTCGCTGAGATCTTCCCTTGCGGCCACTTTTTTCAGGTAATCCACCATCATCTCTGTCATCTCCAGATCTAATTTTAATATCCCTAATTTTTATTCCTGAATTCTCGTTGCAGATTTCAGTTCAGCACATCTTTTCTGGACCTTATCGAGCATGGCTTCTTTATCCTGGAGGCTTTCTTCAACTATGTTTATGAGGGCGCTTCCAATGATTGCACCATCTGCTCCAGCATCTATGATCTCGGCCACATGTTCTGGTTTTGAAATCCCGAATCCAACACAAAGGGGTAGATCTGTGTGGCTGCGCATTCTCTCCACGAGTTCAACACTGCTGGTTTTAACCTCGGATCTGGCACCTGTAACACCCATAACAGATACAACGTAGAGGAATCCTGAGCACATCTCTGCAATTTGTTTGAGTCTTTCGTTGCTGGTTGTCTGGGCTGCAAGGAAGATGGGGTCAACACCATGTTTGCGTGCTGCTTTCACAGATTCTTCTGCTTCTTCCGGTGGCAGGTCTGCTGCAAGAACACTGTTTACACCGGATTCCATTGCATCTTCGTAGAATTTGTCGATGCCCCTCTGGTAGATGAGGTTGTAGTACACAAGAAGGCCTATTGGAATTTCTGTGAATTCACGGATCCTCCTTATGAATTCAAAGCATTTATCCGTAGTCATCCCTGCATTCAGGGCCCTTAAATCTGCAGATTGTACTGTTTGACCATCTGCAACAGGGTCACTGAATGGGAATCCTATTTCAAGGGCATCTGCTCCTCCTTCAACCATTTTTTTTATTATCTCTAATGATGTTTCAAAGTCAGGGTCTCCTGCAACCATGAATGGTATGAAAACACCCTCACCTTTATCTTTAACCCGTTTAAACATTTCTTGATAAGTTTCTATCATAAAAGTCACATCCTATGAATTATTTTACGGAACTACCAATGAATTATGGAACTATTAATGAAACTAGAACCAATAATAAATCTAATTATGAATTAGAGTTCCCTTCCCATTTCCTTTGCAACTATGAACATGTCCTTGTCTCCCCTTCCAGACAGGTTCACGATTATTGTTTTTCCCTTGTTTTCTGGCATTTTAGCGTATTTCTCAGCGTATGCAACTGCATGGGAGCTTTCGAGTGCAGGTATTATTCCCTCGTACCTGGATAGAAGTTCGAATCCCCTGAGTGCCTCTTCGTTGGTCACTGCAACGTAGTTTGCACGGCCTGAGGTGTGGAGGTATGCATGCTCTGGTCCAACACCAGGATAGTCAAGTCCTGCAGAGACTGAGCTTGCCTCCCTTATCTGTCCGTCCTGGTTCTGGAGTACGTATGAGAGTGATCCGTGGAGTATTCCCTCTGTTCCCTTGCAGAGCGTGGCTCCTGTTTTGTTAGTTTCTATGCCTTCACCTCCACCTTCCACTCCAATGAGATCAACCTCAGTATCATCAACGAACCCTGAGAAGAGTCCCATTGCATTACTTCCACCACCGACACATGCTATTGCTGCGTCAGGTAGTGCTCCCTCTTTTTCAAGTATCTGTTCCCTTGCTTCGCGTCCTATGACGCTCTGGAAGTGTTTGACCATGCTTGGGTATGGGTGGGGTCCCATGGTTGTGCCTATGAGATAATGGGTCGTTTGGAGGTTGGTGATCCAGTCCCGGAATGCCTCGTTTATTGCATCTTTAAGTGTTTTTGAACCGGAGTGTACTGGAATTACCTTCGCACCGGATATTTCCATTCTGAACACGTTGAGCTTCTGTCTCTCAACGTCCTCACTTCCCATGTACACGTCAACTGTGGGTATCTGGAAGTTGGCACCTACAACTGCGGTTGCAATTCCATGCTGTCCTGCACCGGTTTCTGCTATCAAACGCGTTTTACCCATGTACTTTGCAAGGAGGCCCTGTCCAATGGCGTTGTTTATCTTGTGAGCACCTGTGTGGAGCATGTCCTCCCTTTTAAGGTATATTTTACATCCAAGTTTCTCTGAAAGGTTCTTTGCATAGTAAAGGGATGTTGGCCTTCCTGCAAATTCCTTCAAATAATATTGAAGTTCTGTGTTGAACTTTTCATCATCTTTGTAGTTTAAAAAAGCCTCTTCAAGCTCTTCAAGTGCAGGTATGATAAGTTCAGGGACAAAAACTCCCCCATATTTACCGAATTTTCCACTTTCCATCATGAGATCACCTTAAACCAATTATATTCCATTATCATTCCATCAATTTTTTTTATTCAATCAGATATTACCTTAATAATTAATTGAGTTATGAATTCAATGCATTAGCCCAATATTCCTACTTTAAAGAAATATTCATATTTTAACGAGTTTATTAAACAAATCCCTTATTTTAAGGGGATTTTTAATTCCAGGTGTGTCTTCCACCCCTGAATTGACATCCACACAGTCGAAGTGCTCATTCAAAATTTTTTCATGAGCTTTTATTCTTTCTGTGTTCATTCCACCAGCAAGAACTGTTTTTATACTTTTTTTAATATTTTTTGCAATTTTTGAGGCTTCAACTGCTGTTTCAATTGGGATCTGTCTTCCAGTTCCCCCACTTTTTCCTTCAACTTCATAGTCGAAGATCAGGGCATCACAGACCCTTGCAAATTCCTCTATTTCCCTTTTCTTTTCATCTGAGAGTTCATCAGAGATTCCAACGGCTCGCACTATCCTCAAGTCCTCCTCCAGTGGACATGTTTTGAAGCAATCACGCCACTTGAGATACTTTATACCATAGGATGAGAGTGAGTGAAGCTGTAAAATCTTTATACCAGTTTTTTCAATGGCAAAAAGTGCTTCTTCAATACCTTCAGGTTCAAGAACAAGAACTGCCCTGTTTTTATCCTTCATCAAGGACCTCATTTCAACTACGTCTTCCAGTTCCACGAAGCGTTTGGATCGTTTGATGTTTATGAATCCTAGGAAGTCTGCACCGGCATTTTCACATGTTCGAACATCTTCGGGTCTGGTCATTCCACAGATCTTGATTTTCATGTATAATCCAACCCAGCAACCTAATTATTAATTTCTTTGGATTTTGGAGCCTTTAAGAGCTTTTATTATGTCTGAAGCTGCATTCATCATTTCGGATTTGGTTTTCTGACCCATTATTCCTGTTCCAATTAGTACTGCGTCTGCACCTGCTCTGGCCAAACGCAGGGCATCTTCAGGTCCTTTGACTCCACTTTCAGATACGAAGATGATCTCAGGGGGTATGTAACGTGCAAGTTTCTCTGTTACATTGAGGTCTATTGTGAAGTCCTTGAAGTTTCTGTTGTTAACTCCCATTATCTGGGCTCCTGATTTCAGGGCATTTTCTATGTCTTCACGGCTTCTGCACTCCACCAGTGCATCCATTCCAAGTGTGGATGCAAGTTCAATACCACCCTCAAGGTCAGGGTACACTCCTGACATCAAGAGAACTGCAGATGCACCTGCAAGCTTTGCCTCGTATATCTGGTAATCATGCAGGAGGAAGTCCTTCCTTATGAGTGGAAGTTCTGTTCTCCTCGAGGCATACTTCAGGTTGTTGAGGCTGCCCTTGAAGTAGTTTTCCTCAGTTAAGATTGAAACTGCAGATGCACCTGCACCCTCAAAAACATCAAGGGCATCATCAAGTTTGGTCTCTGATATATCTCCCATTGAAGGGGATGCAGGTTTGTACTCACATATAACCTGAACATCTTCCTGGGAGGTTAATGCATTCTTGAATGATTTATGTTCTTGATTTGAATTAAATTTTGGGCCTGAAGATTTTTCATCATCATTTCCCTTTCCATTGTCATTCCCATTCCTTTCATTGCCAAGAATTTCTTCAACCTGGTTTTTCAGATCAGATAATGGTTTTGATTCCATTGTCCTTTGAAGTGTTTTCTGCCTAGTTTCCAGGATCTGCTGAATCTTTATCATGGAGATGTCTCCAGAAAGTTTTTGAGGATCATAAGTCCCTCTTTTGTTCCAACAGATTCTGGGTGAAACTGAAGGCCATAAATTGGGAATTCACGGTGCTTTAGGGCCATTATCAGACCTTCCTCAGTTTTTGCAATGATTTCAATGCATTCTGGCGTTGTTTCTGCATCACAGAGCAGTGAATGGTAACGGGCAGCTTTCAATGGGTTTTCAACCCCCTTAAAAATACCTTTGCCATTGTGGATTATCTTACTCTGTTTTCCATGCACAGGTTCTGTCAGGATTATTCTACCACCAAAAGCCGAAAATATTCCTTGATGTCCAAGGCAAACTCCAAGGACAGGTATTTCTGGCCCAAGTTCCTTTATGACCTGCATGCAGACCCCAAAGTCTCCCATGTTTTCAGGGTTTCCAGGTCCAGGGGATATTATAATTGCCTGAGGTTGAAGCTCCTTTATCTCATCCACCGTGATTTCATCGTTTCTTTTTACAAGGATATCCTCATGGATTTGTCCTATCAACTGGTAGAGGTTGTAGGTGAATGAGTCGTAGTTGTCGATTATCAGTATCATTCAATCTCATCCCCTGACTTGATTGTGGAACTGGAACACTTGGAAACTGAATTTGAATCGTTTGAAATGGAATCCCCTGAAACTTCAAGTGCTTTTAAAAGGGCTCCTGCCTTATTTTCGCATTCATGGTACTCATTTTCAGGTACTGAGTCATGAACTATTCCTGCACCTGCCTGTATTCTTCCAGTGTTTCCTTCACAGACCATGGTTCTTATGGTGATTGCAAAATCTGCATTTCCGTTGAGGGAGAAGTAACCAACTGCCCCTGCATATGGCCCCCTTGGAATTCCCTCAAGTTCGTTGATTATTTCCATCGCCCTTATCTTTGGAGCTCCACTGAGAGTTCCTGCAGGGAACATGGCCTTGAATGCATCAACTGCTGTTTTATCATCACGCAGTTTTCCCTGAACATGGGAGACTATGTGCTGGACGTGGGAGAATTTTTTAACATCCATGTACTCTGGAACATGGACGGATCCAAATTCACTGACCTTTCCAACGTCGTTTCTTGCAAGGTCCACGAGCATGAGGTGTTCTGCCCTTTCCTTCTCATCGGCCAGGAGTTCACTTTGAAGTTTTTCATCCTCAATGGTGTTTGAACCTCTTGGACGTGTTCCTGCAATTGGGAAGGTTTCAACCTTTCTGTTCTCCACCCTTACAAGCATTTCAGGACTTGAACCTATGATTTCACGTTCTCCAAGTTTTAAATGGTACATATAAGGGGAGGGATTGATTTTACGCAGTTTTTCATAGAAGGATAATTTGTTGCCCTTCAATTCATATTCCACAGCATTGGATATGACTCCCTGAAATATTTCACCAGCCCTTATTCTCTCTTTGGTTTTTCTGACCATTTTTTCATATTCTTCCTTGGAGAAGTAATGGTTTTTCTCCTTGAAGGTCAGATCATCTATTTTATAATCCTTTTTTGATATTTCACGGATTTCTTCAAGCCTGTTCTCTCCAAGGGTTACGTATTCACATTTGTTACGTATCCTGTCGAAGATCACTCCATCAAGAAAGAGTCCAAATTCGAAGTCTGGATAATAGCCCTCGTTTATGTCCACAGGTTCGAAGTGTCTCACTGATTCGTAGGACACGTATCCAACAAGACCACCATTGAATCCTTTTTTTCCCGTGTTTTTTGAGTTTATCTTCTTTATTTCATCGAAGGGGTTTTTAACTTCTATTTCCTCTTTTTTTCCTTCATGTTCTATTTCGAGGAGGTTGCCCTTAGCCCTGAAGATTGCAACGGGATTGAATCCAAGTACGGAGTACCTTGCAAGTCCACTGTCACTTTCCATTGATTCAAGTAAAAATGCGCTTGAATAATTACTGTATATTCCTTTGAAGAGTTCAAAGGGAGAATCAAAATTTACATCAATTGTTTTGGGTTCATTTATTTTAATTCCAATTTCATCGAAGTTATATTCGCCAAAAACATTCACTGCCTTTCATATTTTCACCTTGAAATGATATCGTATTGAATTTCATGTCTTATCCTAGAGGTTTTCTCTAACATATCCTTACATCATAGTACTATTTAAATCTTTATTGTACATATTTGTACATAGTTTTAAATAGTTGTTCTTAGAAAAAAGAAAAACAGCAGAGATAGAAAGACAAACTACAAAAACCTATCAATTGAATTGAAAAAATGGAGGAGTATCTGTGTGGGACAGGGTAAAACATAAATTCGAGAAATTTCCAGCCCGTATGGCTGTTGCAAGGAAGATCGTAGAGTTAGGACTTCGAGTGGGTGAAAACGGTAAGATTTACTGTGGAGACGTGGAGATAAGTGACCTGGCCCTTGCAAGGTCGTCTGGTGTTGATAGAAGAACAATAAAGTCCACAGTAGATGTTATACTGAACGATGATCAGCTTTCAGCCATATTCAAGGATATCCATCCGGCAGGTGCCCTTCTGAAAAACATCGCCAAGAACCTTGGATTCGGTGTTGTTGAAATAGAGGCAGAAGCAGGAAACCCTGGAATACTTGCAAAATCCACAGAATTAATATCACATGAAGATATAAGCATAAGGCAGGCCCATGCAGATGACCCTGAACTTGAGGAACATCCTAAGCTCACTATAATAACAGAAAAACCTGTTAAAGGTGAATTAATAAATGAGTTCCTTAAGATACCTGGAGTTAAGAGGGTTTCAATTTCCTAAAGATTTCCTTGATTAGGTTAAAGAGCATTGTTAAATATTGAAATTAAACACAATAACTCCTTAAATTTTATAATTTTATAATAAAAAATTTAGAGTAAGAATTAAAACTGAATTGAAAAACTGATTGAATAAAGAACTGATTAAATAATTAAATTTCAATTTAAATAACCAATCCTTTTAAATAGTTAAAAAAAGGGTAAAATGCCTTTCACAGATATGGATTAAACACCTGAAAAAAGGGAAAAATGATTTAAAGAGTTTAAAAAAAGATTTTATAAAAAAAATAATTTACAATTATTTCTCTTCCAGATCTTCCTCATCAAGGACCTTCAAAAGCTCATCCCAAGCTTCAAGAGATTCCTGAGCTTCCTGATCTGATAAAACCTCAATGGCGTATCCTGAATGAACAAGGACGTACCTTCCAATTTCTAAATCACCTACAAGGTCCAGTTTTGCCTGCTGTCTTACTCCACCAAAATCAACGGTGGCAACGTTCTCCTTAATCTCAACGATCTGTGCTGGTGCTGCAATACACATAATATCTCCTCTTGTTAACTTCAATACTCAACATATCAATTTGATGGTTGATATTCAGTTTTTGAATGCAACTTCTGTGCATCTACAATCATAACTTCATATTCAGTATGGTTTTACTATTGTTTAAATTTCAAGCAATAAAAGCTTTGGTTAATACCTTTTTGAAGAGTTTACCTATCTCTGAATTTATTCAAAAGGTAGTTTATTTTAAATTGAGTTTTGGTTTGAAACCTTGAACTTTTTAAATATTAACTTATTTTAATAATTTTAATATGTAGTTGTACAACTATAATAAACAACATGTTCTGTAATTGATTTGGAGGATGAAAAAATGAACATCGTGGTTATAGGGGGAGGTCCAGCAGGTAGAACAGCTGCAATGGAAGCATCAGAACTTGGGGCAGACGTTACACTGATCGAAAAGAACAAAATAGGCGGCAAATGTCTTAATGAAGGATGCGTTGTTGTTTGCGGACTCAACGACGTTGCGAAGTACCTAAGGAACACCCAAAAATTCAAAGAACATGGGATCATCAATCTGAACCCTGAAATCAATTTTGATAAGGTTTCATGCGGAGTTAAAGAAACAATATCCAAAATAAGGCATGTTCTTGAATTTGAAACCCACAAAGCAGGTGTTAACGTTGTCATGGGTGATGCTGTGGTTGAGGACGGCTACGTTTCAGTTGGCAGTGAACGCTACAAGTACGATAAGCTCATCATAGGAACAGGTGCAGGTGCGTTCATCCCCCCAGTGGAAGGTGCTGAATATGCACTGACCTACAGGGATGTTCTTGATATTCCAGAGGTTCCTGAAAATCTCAATATCGTGGGCAGTGGAGTTATAGCTGCAGAATTTGCAGGGATATTCTCAGCCATGGGCTCCAAGGTAAGGATCTTCTGCAGACACAGTTTTTTGAAGATACTCGACCCAGATATCAAAAGTTACGTGGTTGAAAAGTTACTTGGTGATGTCGAAGTGCTTGAAAACGCTCAAGTTAATGTTATTCGTCCAAATGGACTCGGAACTGATGATGGTTTTTTTGAGGGAACCGTCCTCCTTGCAGTGGGTATGGTGCCCCACTCTGATGCAGTGAAGCACCTGGTTGATACTGGAAGAAATGGAGAGGTACTTGTTAACAGTAAGATGGAAACAAGTAAAGAGGGTGTTTACGCTGCAGGGGATGTGGTTGGTGGAATAGGATTAACTCCAGTGGCCCGTATGGAGGGAGTTGTTGCTGCAAGGAACGCCTGTGGAATTCATGCCGAGGCAGATTACAGATACGTGCCAAGTTCCATATCACTCCAATACGATGTCAGTTTTCTGAAATCTGAATCTCCCACAGGTTCTGAAGGCAGAATTTCTGAAGGGCACATACCCGGGTCTTCAGGTCCAGAAACATTTTGGAGGGTTCTTGATGGGGAAACTGGTTTGAGCAAGGTTGTTTTTGATGCTGAATCTGGAGATATTAATGGTTTGTTTGCAGTATCACCCTCTGGACGTACAACAATGGCTTACATGTCCAAATTTTTAAGGGACGGTTACAAAATCCATGATTTCGATAACTTCGTTGAAACCCACCCCTCAACCGATGCTGTTTACAAGCTCATAAGGTTCCTCTCGAAGTTCGAGTGAATTCCATGAAAAGGGATGCTATTTAAAGATACTATTAAAAAATAAAAAATAAAAGCTCTAAAATTTTAAAATAGTATTTAAAATAAAGTTTCATAAGATTTGGATACAATAGGTATGAAGAAAAATTAAAAGGAGTGGAAAAAAGTTAATCGTTCATCTTGTTAATTATTCCTCTTTTTCATTTTCTCTTAAAGAATTTCAGGAATAAAAAGGCTAAAACTACCAGAACTATGATTATTACAATTACAAAGGTAAATATGCCGAATAATCCCATTAAACCAAGTTTTCCAAGAAACCCTATCTTTCCAAGGCCTACAGCTTTAGCACCAACACTTTTAGCGCCTATCGCCCGTCCCATTCCTTTACAAAGTGGTATAGTCATCATTTATAATAGCTCAATTTAACTCTTTTAAATTAATTCTTCGTATTAAAGTTCTATTTAGTCCTAAAAAAGATTTTAAAAATAAAAAAGTCATTAATCCATTTAAAAATCTTATTTAGAAATCTTCTTGTAGATTATCTCCGCAATATCATCAGCTGAATTTAAAACGTCTGCCCCATACTTGGAAGCGTTCAGCTTCATTTCATCCATATCCTTGAAGGCATCTTCTAAAACTGCTTCAAGGTTTTCAAGTTCGGCTTCAAGGACTGCGCCCTTGAAGACTGCAGCTAAATTGTGGTAACGCCCGTATTTGACTCCTAAAAGTGCCACAACAGGGATGTTGCATGCCATGGCTTCATGTATCATCATACCATCATCTGTGACCACTGCCACATCAACGAGCTTGTAAAGGTCGCGTATCCAGTCTACGTAACCCAAATAAAATACATTTTCAGATTTGAAGTACTTCAAGTAATCCTCTTCCAGCGGGTCTCCAACAACAAGTATGTTAGCATGGATCTGACTCTCTCCAAGCTTTTCCACACCCTGGGCCATTTTTTCAAAGAGTGTTGAACCTGATGATAAAAGAACAGTTGGTAAAGCTGGATCATAGCCTTCTGGCATTTTTTTAAGGGCTTTTTCCCTATCTCCCACTATTACTTCGGGGTTTATTGGAGAGTAGGCTTTTTTAGTGTTGAGCTTTTCAAGTTCCGCACTTTCCAGATGGAATAAATTTGATTCCGGCAGGGCAACGTTCGTTGTGATCTTGGTGCAGATGTTGGCATCCATTGGGGTTATCAAAACTCCCACAGACGGAACCCTTGCAACGAGTGCTCCAAGACACCCCACAACTGCACCTCCACCTATCACTCCAACAACAACATCGGGTTTAACTTTTTTGCAGAGTCTTGATGCTTCAAGCACTGCTTTAAATGTTTTAAAGGCTGCCTTTGTCATTTTTGCCTTTGTGGCAGCGTGTCCTCCAGCCTGAGGGATGCTTGTTTTGTGCCATGTTATTCCATGCTTTTTAAAGAGTAAACCTGGTGCTGTGGGATCCAGGGCAAATTCACATTGAACACCTCTCTTTTCAAGGGCCCTTGCTATGTTGAGGGCTGTCATTGCATCCCCTCCTATGCCCCTTCCTGTAACAACGAATAAAGCTTTCATATAATCACCTTAAATTCTTTTAAAATTATTGATCATTCTTAAAAGTTCATTGAATTATTTTGATTTGTGATTGAACTGTTTTTTAAGGTTTATAAACAATTTTTATATGTTCACAAACATTTTTTTTGTACCTTCAACTTTTATCTTTAGAAGTTATATGCTTATCTGAAAATTCATCTGAAATTTTTTTTTAACCTAAAATTTATCGGAATGAACATAATCTATTTAAAATAAGTAGAATCCACTTAAAATAATTAAATCTGCTTAAAATTTATTTTAAAATATTAAACAAATTACTGGGTTAATGCTACCTTAAACAAAGTAATTATAAACTTTTTTAAATCTGCGCTTCCTTGAAAAGTTCGTTGTTCCACACAAATTCGTATATCCCCTCGATTGTTTCCACAAACTCTTTGTACTGGTTCCATATTCCAATTGAGGTTTTTGAAACTGCGCTTTCTCCTGAAAACTTGGAGAATGCCACGAGCATTTCCTTTTTATCCCTTAAAACCATTTTTATGTTGGGTATCTGCAGTACCTTCAGGTCGCAATCCATGTTCTCGAGAACTGGAGATACATCTATCAGTTCACCATCCACCACTGAGTGAGGTACCATTATGATCCTTATATTTACCCCTTTTTTAATTGCAGGTTGAATCAATTCTTTTAATTTGAAAGGTTCTTCCTTGAACATAAACCCTGCCATTATGATCAGGGATTCTTCCGCCCTTGAGATGATCTCGAGTTCCTTGTTCACGATCTTCTCTGGGCCGTGCACAAGCCATATGGGTGCTGGTACGTTGGGTATCTGGGTTTCGTAAACCACATTCAATTCAGCTTCAGCCTTGTCCATTGTTTCCATTATTTCATTTCTCGACATTTTAAAGACCTCATGGGGCGGTACAACAGTGAATTGCAGTGGTTTGCCTCTGCTCATTTCCACAAATCCCTTCTTCACAAGGGACTTCAAGACAACGTATATCTTAGAACGTGGAACGTTTGATGCTTCACTTAGCTCCGTCGCTGTTCCAGATATCACCGATGTTAAAGCCACGTAAGCCCTCGTCTCATAATCCGTAAGTCCCATGGTTTTAAGGGCGTTTAAAGTTTCCTTTTCCACTGGAATGTCTGCCAAAATATGTCACCTTCGTAATTTTTAATTCAATACATTTAATTGACTTTTTTAAAGATTTTAGATGATATTGATGTTATTTTGAGGTTACTGGATTGGAAATTGATTTCAAGAATTTTATGAACCATCCATATTCTCCAGAAATGTGCAACCATAATGTCCATCTGCTCCATTTTATACTCTGTTAGTTACACAAGTTATAAAAAGGTCATGTTCATATTCCTTATTAACTGAAGGGAAGTGATAAAATTGGAAGAAGAAGTTGATTACGCCATAGAAACATCACAGCTTGTAAAGAAGTTTGGTGATTTCAAAGCTTTGGATGGTATGAACCTCAAAGTAAAAAAAGGTGAAATTTATGGATTATTGGGTCCCAACGGTGCAGGTAAAACAACCACCATACGGGTACTCTGCGGTTTATCAAACGCTTCATCCGGAAAAGCCCAAATTTTTGGAAAAACAGTTCCAAACAGTGCAATATCTAAACTCATAGGTTACATGCCCCAGGAAACTGCTCTTTACGATGGGCTCACAGTTAAACAGAACCTGAAATTTTTTGGGGAAATTTTCGGCCTGAAAAACGATAGAATAAAAGAAAAAATGGATGAGCTCCTCAAATTCATAGATCTGGAAGACTGGAAGGATGAAGTGACTGGTAACCTTAGTGGAGGAATGAAACACAGGGTTTCACTTGCATGCACACTCATACATGAGCCAGAAGTACTTTTTCTTGATGAACCCACAGTTGGCGTCGATCCTGAGCTCAGGGTATCCTTCTGGAACTACTTCAACATGCTCAAGGATTCAGGTATAACCATACTCATCACAACCCACTACATGGATGAGGCACACCACTGCGAAAGGGTGGGATTCGTTAAAAGGGGCAAAATAATCACAGAGGGACAGCCTGAAGACATATTAAAGGCTACAGGAACCAAATCCCTTGAAGATGCCTTCCTTGAGTTTTCAAGAACTGAAACTTCAAAGAATGTGCTAGGAGGCCTTACTCAATGAACTTCAGAAGAACCTTTGCAGTTACAAAGAGGGTTTTCAGGGACATCAAAAATGATAAACGTACCATTGCCCTCATGCTCCTTGCACCAATCTTTGCAATGTTCGTATTTGGCCTGGCCTTCAGCGGGGATGTGGAAGACGTTAACGTTGTTGTAGTGAACCACGACGCAGGTTTCCAGGTACCTGGAGGCGAAAACCTTTCACTCTCCCAAGAAATAATCAACAACCTTGACACCAAGGTTTTGAACATCAAATACATGTCAGACGATGCTTCTGCTGTTGGTGAGGTTGAGAATGGAAAAGCCTACGCAGTCATCATATTTCCTGAAAACTTCACAAAGACTGCATATACTGGTGCAACAAACCCCTCATCCAATCAGAGTACTCAGATAATTATAAGGGCTGATGAAAGTGTTGTTAACATCAAGAATGCCATATTCAGCACTGTTGGAGATGCTGCAACCAAGACCATGGAGGATCAGGGGATTAACCCTCCTGTGAAGGTGGATTCTGATCCAGTCTATGGTGAGGGTGCAGAGTTCATAGATTTCTTCGTTCCTGGAATAATGGCCTTCGTTGTCTACCTGCTCACAACACTGCTTACCCTCCTAGCATTCGTTGGTGAACGAACCTCAGGAACCCTTGAAAGAATATTAGCAACACCAGTCAAGGAAAGTGAAATTGTATGTGGTTACGCTCTGGCCTTCGGAATCGTTGGAACAGTGCAGGCCGCTTTCCTCCTTGCAGTGGGAGTTCTTGTATTCAAAATAGATGTGGTTGGAAACGTGCTCCTGGCATTCCTGGTGGTTGCACTCCTGGCAGTCGTATCCCAGGCACTTGGAATACTGCTTTCAAGCCTTGCAAAACGTGAAGGTCAAGCCGTGCAGTTCATACCCTTCATAATACTTCCAGTTTTCCTGCTTTCAGGTGTTTTCTGGCCAATAGAAGCAATACCCTCATGGTTGCGACTATTATCATACCTTGTACCCCCAACCTATGCAGTTGATGCCTGTAGAGCAGTGATACTCAAGGGATGGGGTCTGGATAAGATATGGATAGATGTGGCTGTTCTTGTGGCGTTTGCAGCTCTTTTCCTTGTTATGGCTGCACTATCCCTTAAAAGAAAGAAGGATTGAAAAGGAGTAAATGGCCCCTTCTTCTTTTTTTAAATGGTGGTTACTTCTACGATTATATATAAAAGTAATTCCTAGTTATACAACAATCTAATTTTGTACAATTTAATCAAATCTAATCAACATCATTCTCTGCTGCATAGGGGTTGAAAACCAACCTCCTGAAACCTAAAATCTTAAGTAATGTATTATTTATTTTAATGCATCGTTTTTTAAGGATTATTTTACGCATCAAGTCTCCAAGCCCGCCCCCTGTTAGGACGTCCATGGTGTAATCTCCAAAGTTGGGATCCTGGATTTTGAGGTTCTTCTTGATGAATGCTTCAAGGTTTTTTCTCCTTAAAAATGCAATGAGAATTGATGTTAAGAGGAATAATGCCAGTACAAATAGGAAAACACCTAAATCTCCAAAACCAAATGAATTTCCAACTATACCTCCGAAAACTGCGTATAAAATTCCAAGACCCACTCCAAATGAGTGGTTGCCCACTTCTCCCATCATTATTTTGCCTTGGTAATCAAAGGCAGCGTATCCTAGGCATACCGCCATGATGAGTAGTGCTGGGTAGTAAAGGGTTGATGTTAGTGCGAATATTCCCAGAACAACCAGAAGAGCCATTGTGATCACTGTTGAACATGCGGTTCCAGGTTGCATGTCTGCGATGTTCATTGGCTGTATCATGAGGGCTATGAGTATTGCAAGGGCTCCGAAGTTGTAGTAGAATCCCACCGCCATGACAAGGAGCATACCTATTCCCCTTGAAAGCTGTCCAAGCTCAAAGGGCAGCCATTTTATCCTTTTTCTACCAATCAGATCATCTGCAAATGCAAATAATCCTATTATACCTATTAAGTATTGGTAAGGTGGTTCTAAAAATAGTAATAAAACTATGAATGGGGCTAATCCCACTGCCCGTGGTGTTCCACCTCTTACACTGGTGTAAAGGTTTCCTTTGGTTCTTGTGAAAATTTCCTTGAAAATGTAGGTCAACACTGCTGATGCTAGAAAAGCTAAGATCAATTCTTCGTACAATTAACACACATCCAGTAAATATTAAAAAATAGGGGTTTATTAAGTCCTGAAGAACAGGATACTTTCCCCCTTTAAAGGTTGTTCAGTGTGTTGATAAATAAGTTTGCATCTGCAAGCTTTTTACTGTATGGATCCCATTTGTAGGTCTCATAGATAATTGTGGGGATACCTTTACTGGATATGGGTTTTGTAACGTACTTGGGACTTGTACCCCTAGGTGAGTAAAGCCTGAGAAATGGCATTTTAGATTTTATACGATTTATGTAGCCATAAGTGGTGCTTGTCCTTGATATTGGGTCTAAAAAGCGGGCGTATTTATATCCGCTGGCTCTCCAACCATTTTCATGAATATCGAATACCACCTTGGGATTGTTTCGTTTGACATCTGGGACAACGAATTTATTTGCAAGGAGCTGACCATACATCCTGCCCTTGTAGTAGTTCATTGGAGTCTTTGTAACGTGAACCCTGTAAACTATGTACTTCTTGTTTGAAGAGGCTGTTTTGGTTTTTACTGCAGACAAAATGGCGTTATGAAAACGGTACTCTCGAGGATGAACTCCTAAGATTATAACGATCTTGTAGTTGGAAGATGGATTGCCGTAAACATTCTTTTCAACCCAGCCATAGCTCGTTTTTCCAATGACTGCTGCAGAAGCTGCCCCAACTGTAGAAAATACAAAAATCAGACAGAGTAAAATACACATCATTTTACGCATTTGGATCCCTCCAACTGGCATTTCATGACTTATGTATTAATCTTCTTTTTGAAGTTAATCAATTTTTTTGTTGAATGTCCTGAACAAAAAAATGTTTTAAAGTGCCAGAACAATTAGGTAACATGATTTAGGAATTTAAGGATAGATGTTCAATAAAAAAAAGTATTTCAATTTATTCCATATCGTAGAATGGCTGCAATGCCCCCAAGAGAGTTGAGTTGTTTTCCTCCGTCGTGTTCAGTGCTTACGATCAGTACTTTACCGCCCATGTTCTCTACAAGTTCCATGATCTTTTCCACATCCAGTTCACGTACCAGTTCATCCACAACAAGGAGTTTTTCAACAGCACCTGCATTTGAAGCTGTTTGCACCTCTTTCTTACCGTAGGCAACGAGTTTTGAAGATTTACCTATCTCTGCAAGCAGTTCTTCAACTGCCCTCATTTCATGGGCTATTCTGTTTTCTGTGGCCATATCTTCAATTATGCCCTTTTTAAGAACTTCGCTTATCCCTGTTCTTCCTCCAGCACCGGTGTTTTCGATTATGGATATCTTTGCCATTTCAGGGTAGTTGTCCTTTAGGAAATCGTAGAATTCTCCCTTGGTAAATCCTGGACCTGCCAATATTATGCTCTGTACATCTTTGAATTTCTCCAGGGAGTTTGCAACGTCTGTGAAAAAGTCTGATATCGCTTTTTTCCTGTTTTTCTGCACTATCCTTTTCCCGGAGATCTGTCCCATTATTGGGCCGTAGTAATCTATTCCGTACTGTCTTATTATTCCAAGGTCCGCAACATCATCTTCAACTGCAACTACGATTGCTGAAGGTTTTTTAGAAGATTTAACTGCATTTTCAAGCCTTTTAATGTTCCATCTGGACCATTTTTCCTTCTGTATCTTCACAGAATTTTTGAGCTTCAGATCCAGGGTGTGGTGAGAGCCCAGTGGAACCAGATCTTCAGGACCATGTTCTATTATACCAGTTGCCCTCAATTTTCCAGTGTACTTATGGAAGCTTATATCCTCAACTTTTATTCCTAAAAAGAAGGTTTTTTTAATGCCTCTGTCGCTCCTTATCTTTTCTCCAGTTGAGTCCTGTATTCTGCGTGTTGTTTTTGATGATACCATATCTCCAGGTTCTATTATGTGTGATAGATGCCAGAGGTCGTCCAGTGTTTCTGGTACAAGTTCTATTATGCCTCTTTTGGTATCCTGATAAACTATTCGCATGTTAACACCTTGAAAATCCTTGAAAAATTCCATTTTGGATTATTGTAATCCTATCTTTTTTGAAATAAATTTTAAATACATTTTAAGATTCTTTTATATCTTTTTCTATTTATTTTACATCCTACACTATGAGTATATGTTGAAAAGCCATTTAAAGAATTAGCTCGAATGGGATCTTACATGTTATTAATAAGTTTTATATAAAAGTTAATACATATTATGGGATAACTGCAAATCAGTAGGAGGGATAAAATGGATGTTGAACTGGAAAAACAGATAAAAAATGCATTGAATGAAGTAAATCCATGGCAAAAAGTTCCAACAAATGTGAAAGGTGCCTTTTTAGTTAAGACTCCATCTTCAAAGCAGGGCGAAAGTTTCATGGTTGAAATAAATCCCATTGATGCCAATGGAACTCCCCTAAAAAGAAGAGGAGTATTTTTAAAGAGACTATCCGAACTGGAAAGTTTCATTGAAGTCATGGAAAATGAGAAGTTGAAGGATCTTATGATTGCCCTTGAAAATATTCAGGGTTTAACCCATGAGGAAAAACTTAAGACCATTGAAATTTAGGGCATATTTGAATTGAAGCCCTGAAAACTTTTTTATTTCAATTCAGTTTTTGAATGAGCGGTTGAGAAACTCACACTCAATACAATGTAAACCTCAATTTTTTTATTGGATTGGTAACTATAGTTTTATCTGATAACTATAATTTTATAAACAGTCTATGAATCTATAGTTTACACTCTATGCAATCCAGATCAAAATTTTAATTGATATAGATTATATGAATTTTAATTGAAGTTAAATTAAGAGGTTTTAAATCCATATTCCGGGAGTTCATTCCATGAAAATCACAATAATCGGCGGTACAAGAGGCCTGGGTAACTGGATAGCACGTTTCCTGAAAAGTAAGGGATTTGATGTTGTTATAACAGGTAGAAACAAATCAGAAGGAGAGAACGTTTCAAGAAAGCTGGGTGTGACTTATCTCCAGGACAATGTTGAGGCTGCATCCCACTCTGACGTAACAATTGTATCCGTACCAATAGGTGTAACAACCAGGATCATAAAGGAAGTTGCACCCCATCTTAAGGAAGGTTCCCTCCTCATGGATGTTACCTCTGTCAAAGAAGAACCTTCAGAAGCTATGAGAGAATTCACAACAGAAGGTGTGGAATTTCTACCAACACATCCAATGTTTGGACCCAGGATACGATCCCTTGATGGACAGGTGGTTGTTTTAACCCCTGAAGAAGATATAAAAAATGGTTTATGGTATCCTAAGGTTTTAGAATTCCTTGAAGCTGAGAACGCTCGTGTCATCATAACGAATCCAGGGAATCATGATAGGATGATGAGCATAGTTCAGGGACTCACCCATTTTTCATACATTGCAATTGCAGCAACAATAGAAAAGCTTGGAATTGATATCAAAGAGTCCCGAAAGTTTGCAAGTCCGGTTTACAGCCTTATGCTGGACATGATTGCAAGGATCGTTGCACAGAACCCTTACCTCTGTTACTCAATACAGACCAACAACAGGTACATCGGTCAGACACACGAAGCATTTCTTGAGACATTCCTTGAACTCAAGGATATGGTATCTGCAAGAAATGAAAGGGACTTCGTTGGTGCCATGAGCTCAGCAGCAAAACACCTTGACGACCTTGAAGCAGCCCTTGGAAGGTCTGATAAAGCAATATCTGCACTCACCCAAGAGGTTCAACTTCTTAAGGATTCTCTTGGTAAAGAAGTTGGTTTAAGACATATCTATTCTGAAGCAACCCATGTTGGGACACTAAAAGAGTTATCACCAGATTTTGCAGTTCTGGTTAATGGTGAGAAGGAAACTCGACTGAAATTATCCAACGTTGAGGTTTTAAGCCAGACTGAACTCGTGAATTGGAAGTTGGACAACTATCCACAGAAGGTTTACGATGTTTCAGCAGTTTTTCCTGAAAGCTGCAACCCTTCAATCATAGCAGAAACCCTGATGAACCTGAGTAACGTTGTGGAAGCATCTGTTGTTGATGTTTACACTGGAAAGCAAGTGGAAACTGGTAAAAAGAGTGTTACTATACGTTACTCTGTGATAAACCCTGATGCACGTTTCGAAGTTGAAAATCTTTTAAAGGGTTTTGGAGGAGTTATACGCTGAGGAACCCTGAAGGTTTTGTTTTTAATATTGTTTAATTTAAAATAATGATTTTCACAACTTATTAAAAATTTTTTTAATCAAAAATTCTTTAAGAAAACCTTAAGTTCTTTAAGAAATCCTTAAGGATCTCTTTTAAGAATAAATGAAGAGTTTTCTTAATTTCTTTTGAATTTTATCAGCAAATTCATTTTTTATGGAATTTAAATGAAAATTAATTAATATGAAATCCTTTTTTTAGATTAAGATTTCCTCATTTCTAAGTTAATAAATATGGATGGATCACTATGAAAAAAACGCAACCTTTATATATAATGAACTACAAGGTTATAGTAACCAAAATTAACTAAAACATGTTGAATACTGTAAATTATTTTAAACCAGTTAAACATATTATAATTAAGTAAAACGTTAATGTAGGGGGTTTCTATGGAAAATAAAGAAATGAAATTAAAAGTTGCAGAAGCGTTTTCACAAAACGATGTTGGTAGAACCATTGCAAGGATCGACCCAGCATGTATGCAGAAGCTGGATCTTCTCGATGGAGACATAATCGAGATAGAGGGAAAGAAGGTAACTGCAGCAAAGGTTGCATCAAGCCAATCTGATATTGGGCTTGGCATAATCAGGATCGATGGATACCTCAGGAAGAATGCAGGTACATCCATAGGAGAAGAAGTCACAGTCAAAAGGGCAGAAGTGAAAGAAGCCCAGAGAGTGGTTCTTGCACCCGTTGACCAGCAGATAATGATCAGAGGAGATGTGAAACCCGCCTTCATGGGCAGAGTAATGTCAAAGGGAGACCTCATAGTCACTGGAATAAGACAGCAGCAGCCAATGAGAGGAGGACTCTTCGACGACTTCTTCAGGGACATGATGACCGATATGTCACCAATGGGTGAGATAAAACTTGCAGTTGTTTCAACCAAACCTGCAGGAATCGTTCAAATAACAGACATGACTGACATGCAGATCCAGGCAGAACCCGTGGATGTTTCAAAAATTGAGGGTATAAAAAACGTTGTGGATGTGACCTATGAGGACATAGGTGGTCTCAAGGAGGAGGTTAAGAAGGTCAGGGAGATGATAGAGATCCCACTCAAAAGGCCTGAACTCTTTGAAAGATTGGGAATAGCTCCACCAAAGGGTGTTCTCATGCATGGCCCACCAGGAACAGGTAAAACACTCCTGGCCAAGGCCGTAGCAAACGAAAGTGACGCCCACTTCATAGCCATCAACGGCCCTGAGATCATGAGCAAGTACGTTGGTGGATCAGAGGAACGCCTCAGAGAATTCTTCGAAGAAGCCGAAGAAAACGCACCATCCATCATATTCATAGATGAAATCGATGCCATAGCACCCAAAAGGGAAGAAGTCACAGGAGAAGTTGAACGCAGAATCGTTGCCCAGCTCCTCACCCTCATGGACGGCCTCAAAAGCCGGGGACAGGTAGTGGTAATTGGTGCAACCAACAGACCAGACGCACTTGACCAGGCACTCAGAAGACCAGGAAGATTTGACAGAGAAATAGAGATAGGCGTACCAGACAAAGACGGAAGAATGGAAGTTCTCCAGATCCACACAAGGGGAATGCCCCTGGACAAGAAAGTGGATCTTGATGAGATAGCAGAGATAACCCACGGTTTCGTTGGAGCAGACATTGAATCACTCTGTAAAGAATCTGCAATGAGGGTTTTAAGAAGGGTTCTGCCTGATATCAAGGCAGACGAGGAGATACCAAAGGAAACCCTCAAGAAGATGATCGTTACCAAATCCGACTTCAAAGAAGCCCTTAAGGAGATACAACCGTCTGCACTGCGTGAAGTGCTTGTACAAGTTCCAGATGTTAAATGGGACGACATAGGTGGACTTGAAAGTGCAAAACAGGAACTTCGTGAGGCGGTTGAATGGCCACTCAAATATCCTGAAAGCTTTGACAAGTTCGGAGTCAGACCACCAAGGGGTGTGCTTGTCTACGGACCACCAGGAACAGGTAAAACACTCCTGGCCAAAGCCGTTGCAAACGAAAGTGATGCAAACTTCATAGCAATCAAGGGACCTGAACTCCTCTCAAAATGGGTTGGAGAGTCAGAGAAGGGAGTGCGTGAAGTCTTCAGAAAAGCCAGACAGACAGCACCAACAGTGATATTCTTCGACGAGATAGACTCAATAGCATCCACAAGGGGTGGGGGCAGCACAGACTCCGGTGTGACACAAAGGGTTGTTAACCAGCTCTTAACAGAGATAGACGGCCTTGAAGAGCTTCAGGACGTTGCTGTGGTTGCAGCCACCAACCGTGTGGACATAATAGACCCTGCACTCCTGCGTCCTGGAAGGTTCGACAGGCACGTTAAGGTGGACACTCCAAATGAAGCTGCAAGAATGGAAATATTCAATGTCCACACCAAGGACATGCCACTTGCAGACGATGTTGATCTGGAAAAACTTGCCAAAAAAGCAGAGGGATACGTTGGAGCAGACATAGAAGCAGTTTGCCGTGAAGCAGTGATGCTCACACTCCGAAACGACTTGAAAGCAGAGAAAGTTAAAATGAAACAGTTCAGAGAAGCCATGGAGAAGGTGAAACCTAAAAGTGAGGTTGATCTGAGGCAGTACAGCTAAAACCTGAGACAATACAAACTAAGACCACCAAAAAATAACTTGCCTCCATAAAAACCAAAGAAAACCTGAGAATTTCAAGGGAGAAGATTTAATTATTTGAATTAAATTTATTTTCTTCTCCCGAACCTCCCTTAAAATAACTTATTTTAAATTATTTTTATTCTTGAGTATTTTTATTCTTGATAATTCATAAAAACTTTTAATTATTTTAATTATTAGTTAAAACATTGATTACGTAAATTTAAATTCTTATTTTATGAAATTAAGTTATATAAAATAGTTTTTGAATTAAAAGAGGATTTTTTTTCTGTTATTTAAAAAAATATTTAAAAGTATAAATAAATCCCAATAACATTGTTCCACTTAAATAAAATCTCTAAAACGAATAAATGAAAAAGTTAAGTATCCCATGGATCAATAGCTTTATTCATCAAAAACTATTCAAATTTATTCAGAACTTTTAAAAGAGAAGATTCGTTTTTAGGTGAGACAATGAGCTACAAAGTAAAGGATATTTCACTGGCACCGCAAGGTAAGAAAAAGATTGAATGGGTACAAAGACACATGCCTGTTCTTGAGTACATAAAAAAAGAATTCAGCAAAACCAAACCCTTCGAGGGAATTACCATTGGATCATGCCTACACCTTGAACCAAAGACAATAAATCTTGGTTTAACACTTCAAGCTGGAGGTGCAGAGGTTGCAATGACCGGCTGCAACCCATTATCAACCCATGACGATGCAACAGCTGCCGGAGCTTCAATGGGCCTTAACATGTACGGTTGGAGGGAAGAAAGCAACGAAGAGTACTACGAGAACATCGAGAGGGTTCTCGACCATGACCCAGACATAATAATCGATGACGGTGCAGACATGATATTCTTCATCCACAAGGAACGCAGGGACCTCATTGGAAAGATACTTGGAGCATGTGAGGAAACAACAACTGGAATCCACCGTTTGAAGGCCATGCACGAGGATAAAGCCCTTGAGTTCCCAGTTATGGCTGTGAACGATTCCTACATGAAGTACCTCTTCGACAATAGGTACGGAACTGGACAGTCCACCTTCGACTCAATAATGGGCTCAACCAACATGCTGATAGCAGGAAAAACAGTTGTTGTCTGCGGATACGGCTGGTGCGGTCGTGGAGTTGCAATGAGAGCTGTTGGACTTGGCGCAAACGTCATAGTAACCGAAATAGATCCAATAAGAGCATTAGAAGCAAGAATGGATGGTTACAGAGTTATGAAGATTCGTGACGCTGTTAAAGAGGCAGATCTTATACTGACGGTCACAGGAAACATAGACATAGTTTCAGGTGACGACTTCAAGTACATGAAGGACGGCTGTCTCCTTGCAAACTCCGGCCACTTCAACGTGGAGATAAACAAGGAAGACCTTCACAAACAGGCTGTAAGCTGCGAACAGATAAGGGCAGATATAGAGGAGTTTGTGATGCCTGATGGAAGGAAGCTTTACCTCATAGCAGATGGTAGACTTGTTAACCTTGCAGGGGAACGTGGACAGGGACACCCAGCAGAGATAATGGACATGAGTTTTGCAATGCAGGCACTGTCAGCCAAGTACCTGACAGAAAACAAGGTGGAAGTTGGTGTTCACAAGACCCCTGATGAAACAGATAGATACGTTGCAGAACTTAAGTTAAATGCAATGAACATTGAAATAGATGAGTTAACATCAAGACAGGTCAATTACATGAACAACTGGGAAGAGGGAACTTAAATTCTCTTTCCAATTCTATTTTATTATGTTTTATAGAAATTAATTGAAAAATTGAATATTACTTTCTTTTATTGTATTGAAGTTAGAATTATTGCAGTTCTCAGCACATTTCTAAAACTGAAATCATGATAAAAAAAACTCATTTAAGGGCTGATTATGAATACGAACTATTCAAAGATCATAAACAAGAACAATGGACCTTCACGCCTTTTTGTTGGAGGAGTTCATGGCAAAGAAGGAATTACAACCATAAAAGCACTTTCTCAACTGGATGATAATTCTGTTTCCAGTGGGAAACTCAGGATATACAACTTCGATGAAACTCCATACCTGAGCACTATCAACAAAGATTATTACAGCTCAAATATGGGTAAAAAAGTGATTTCACTTATTAAAAAGTACAAACCAATGATTTACCTTGAGGCACACTGCTACAAAGAAAAAAGCTATGAAAAACTCGTGGATGAAGATCGTAAAAGCAGGGTTGGTGTTCCACCATTGATTGAACTGGAAGAAGGTATTTTGATGGGTTCTGTGGCCCCATTTCTGAGGTTGAACTGTTTCAAAAGGCAAGATATCTGTTTAACCCTTGAAATTCCATGTTCACCTTCTAAAAAGGCAATGGATGTTTATGTTACTATTTTAAAAGATGTTGCATCTTCAAAAACCCGGAATGACCTTGAAGGAACCATAGGATCCAAATATCCGGAACAGGTTGAAACTGCACGCAGGTACGCCATTGAATTTTTTGGGAATTATCCCCCATTTTGAATAAAAAAACTTAAAAAGTGATTACAGGAAAGTTACGGGAGACAATCCAAAAAACGTACATTAATATATGATGTTCAACTACCATGATATATGCAAGGGTACCCAAGTGGTCAACGGGGATAGGTTCAGGGCCTATTGGTGTAGGCCTTCAAGGGTTCGAATCCCTTCCCTTGCACTTATTTGATAATAAGATTTATTTTGTATTTATTTTGTAGAATTTCAGGGGATCGTTAGTTTTCAACTTCTTTTAAAGTTATTTAAACATTTATCCCTACCGAAATAAGATTGATGCCATCTACTTTTGAGAAATATTTAAGGATTCTCTTATCTTCAGCTTTTTAATTTGGGATATGGGGTTTATTTTTTCCTTATCCTAATTTATAGTAGTTATCCAGTATTAACTGAAAAAAATAAAGAATAAAAAGAGAAAAAAATGTTTTAAGAAAAAAACTTAATTTATAGACGGTGCTGACTTTTTCAGGATAATACCATGTCGAACCTGTCCAAGTTCATGACCTTGTCCCACGCCTTTATGAAGTCATTCAGGAACTTCTCCGAGGAATCTTCACACGCGTAGACTTCCGCCACTGCTCTGAGCTCGGAGTTTGAACCGAAGATTAGGTCGACACGGGTGGCGGTCCATTTGAATTCGCCTGTTGCTCGGTCCCGCCCCTCAAACACATTTTCGTCTTCGGAGGATACATTCCATTCTGTTTTCATATCAAGCAAGTTCACGAAGAAGTCATTTGTAAGTGCCTCAGGCCTCCTGGTGAAGACACCATTTGGAGACTGTTCAAAGTTGGCATTCAGTACACGTAATCCGCCAATGAGAACCGTCATCTCAGGAATGGTCAATGTCAGTAATTGCGCTTTGTCCACCAGCAACTCTTCGGGCCTAAGTGCACTTTGATTCTTCTGATAGTTTCGGAACCCATCTGCAACCGGTTCGAGCACAGCAAAGGAATCCACATCTGTCTGCTCCTCCAGAGCGTCCATGCGTCCCAGAGTGAAGGGCACCTTAACGTCATGACCCCCATTTTTTGCAGCCTGTTCAACACCAGCGCAACCAGCCAAAACTATGAGATCAGCCAGGGAGACCTTCTTGTCACCTTTTTGTGCTTGGTTAAATTCACTCCGGATACTCTCAAATACCTCCAGCACTTTAGTTAGCTGGTTTGGCTGGTTGACTTCCCAATCCTTCTGAGGTTCCAGGCGAATACGAGCACCGTTGGCACCACCACGCTTGTCTGAGCCGCGGAAGGTGGATGCTGAAGCCCAGGCAGTGGAAACCAGCTCTGACACTGACAGGTCAGAAGCCACTATCCTGCCCTTAAGGGTATCGATGTCTTCTTCATCGATCAGTTCGTGATCGACTGCAGGGATGGGGTCCTGCCAGATGAGCTCCTCATCAGGTACCTCCAGGCCAAGATAGCGTGTCCGTGGGCCCATGTCACGGTGGGTCAGTTTGAACCATGCACGGGCGAAGGCATCTGCAAGCTCGTCAGGGTTCTCATAGAAGCGCCGTGAGATCTTCTCGTAGATAGGGTCAAAACGCAAAGAGAGATCTGTGGTCAGCATGCCAGGGGTGCGACGTTTTGATGAGTCGTGGGGATCCGGCACACTATCTTTACCTGCACCACCCTTCGGTTTCCACTGGTAGGCACCGGCTGGGCTCTTGGTCAGTTCCCATTCGAATTCGAATAATATCCTGAAGAAGTTGTTGTCCCACTTCGTTGGAGTGTTGGTCCAGATAACTTCCGGGCCGCCGGTAATGGCGTCGTCACATTTACCAGTACCAAAGCTGCTCTTCCAGCCCAGACCCTGTTCTTCGATTGGTGCGGCTTCCGGCTCAGGACCCACCAGTGACGGATCACCAGCACCGTGGGTTTTCCCGAAGGCATGGCCACCTGCAATGAGGGCCACTGTCTCCTCGTCGTTCATGGCCATGCGAGCAAAACTCTCTCGGATGTCATGCGCTGCAGCGAGGGGGTCTGGTTCGCCGTTTGGGCCTTCCGGGTTCACATAAATCAAGCCCATCTCCAGGGCTGCGAGTGGTTTTTCCAGTTCACGGTCACCAGTATGACGCTCGTCTGTAAGCCACTCCTTCTCGGAACCCCAGTATATGTCCTTTTCTGGTTCCCAGATGTCTTCACGCCCTCCACCAAAACCGAAGGTCTTAAAACCCATGGATTCCAGGGCGACGTTGCCTGCGAGAATCATCAGGTCTGCCCAGGAAATTTTCCTGCCGTACTTCTGCTTTATGGGCCAGAGCAATCTTCGTGCTTTATCGAGGTTGGCATTGTCAGGCCAACTGCTTAATGGTGGAAAACGCTGGTTGCCATGTCCTCCACCTCCACGGCCATCACTGATACGGTACGTGCCGGCACTGTGCCACGCCATGCGGATGAATAAAGGTCCATAGTGGCCAAAATCCGCAGGCCACCAGTCCTGTGACTCTGTCATAAGTTCATAGAGGTCTTTCTTCAAGGTCTCCATGTCAAGACTCTTGAATTCTTCAGCGTAGCTAAAATCTTCACCCATAGGATTGGACTCTGAGGAATGCTGGCGTAGGATGTCTAGATTCAACCGGTTTGGCCACCAATCAAGGTTCGTAATGCTACCTCTAACAGTTTTTTTGCTTTTTTCATCCATAATTCCACCCTCCTTTTTTCCACATCTAATTCATTTTTAAATTTTCCAGAATTGTGAATCCTGTGTTTTAGAGCCTAATTACCCTTAATAACATTCCTTTAGAGAGTATAATTTTAATTGTTTTTAAATATCTTCTAACAATTATTTATTAATTACAACTTTATTAAAAATTTTTATTGATTTGTACATCTGGGTTGAAATAAAAAATAAGTGAAAATAGGAGCTTAAAATGGAATTAAGCACCATATAATTGATTACAAAACAAAAGCCTTCTTGTCCATGGATTTAAAATTTTAAAAGAAAAAGTTGAATCCAGTGAACGCAGATACAAATGAATTTTTAAGTGAAGATTAATGAATAGAATGAGTCTTGACTGAAAATAGATGAGAATTTAAAAAGGGAGTAACTAAATTCTTGTAGTTGCTATGAAATACATCCTTTAAAAAAATGGGGAACTGAAATTTTTCAAATAAAAGAACAATAAAAAAAAATCTGAATGAAACTTTAAAACCACTGTTCCAGGCTGCTCTGGTTCATGTCAAGTTTTTTGAGTTTATCAAGGGCACTTGAAACACGTTCCTCTGAAAAGTCGTGTTCTCCACAGAGGAAATCTATGACACCATCTCGGTCTGGTTTCTTCCACTTAAGGCTGTAATCCCCAAGAACATCGTGATCCAGGAACAAGTCCCTTAAAACCTTGGGATCAACTTCCAGCTCAACATCCAGATGTTCCAGGGCTTTGAATACATCACCATGTTTTTTTATGAGTTTCAAACCCTTTTTGGCACCTATACCCTTTATTCCCTGGTTGAAATCTGTTCCAACGAGTATTGCAACATCAACCAGCTGTTCCCTTGTTAATTCAACCTGTTCTAAGACTTTTTTAAGCTGTATGAGTTCCAGGTTAGCTTTTCCACCAGTTATGGTCAAGTTTTTAACCATTCGTGTGGCTCCAAAGAGTATGCAGTCGTAGTCCTGTGATCCCACACACCATGCATCTCCCTTTTCAACCATGTAAGATGCCTGAGCTTCACCTTCACCCTTTGCCTGGATGTAAGGGATGCCCATGAGCTCAAGAAGTTTTTTAGAGCCTTCAACCACCCCTGGGGACATCCTTGAGGATCTGACTGCGTACTTACGTGCCTCCTGAATATCTCCCTCATCAAGGGCTTCCTTCCATTTCTTCTCAGATTCTTCCTTCACTTCTCTCCGTTTATCCTGTGTGCCCTTTTTAAGATGGCTTGATGCACCGTCAAATACATATACTGGTTTTATCCCCTTCTCAACAAGTGAAGATGTTCTGTAGAGTATTCCGCTGAAGTGTGAGGTTATGTTTCTGTTGTGGTCCATTAGCGGAGTGCCATCAACCTGCCTTATGCTCGATAAAAACTGGTAGATTATGTTGGCTGCGTCGAGTGCAACGATCTTTCCTTCTAGTTCATTGAATCCTATGGATTCTGGAGATACAATATCTTTAAACTTTACTCCCATTCAAACCACACCAAAATCTTTAATTATCACATTCAGATACAGATACTTTGTATACAGCTCATTTGAACTTATTATAATAAAATTATGGAATATTATCGAATATTGAAATTTTAAATGGTAAACCTGTTTCAAATAATTTTTTAAAGGTTTATTTGTTTACTGAAACAAGTAAAGGTTTAATCCCTGAAAAGATCATAGGGAAATGTTTCCTTTATCCATATGAGAGTTTCACCCTTGTGGATGATGTTGTAGGTTCTTGTGAGCATGGGAGACTCTGTTCCATATATGGATTGAGTTTCCTCGTTGGTTTTCTCTGCGTAAATTGTTTTTATTTCCCTTCTGGACTCGATCTTGTGTTTCTTGAGTATGCGGCCAATGGGAATATCTGCCCTTATGAGGTCTTCTTTGAAGTCATTTTCAAGTCTTTCCACTGGAATGTATGATACTGCATGTATCAATGGTTCTCCTGTTCCCATAACAACAACCCGATAGTTCACAGTGTCCCCCTCATTTATATCAAGGAGTTCTGCAACGTCCTTGTCAGCATCTTTAAATTCCTGGACAAGTGTTTCCAGGTGAACATGGCCCTTAATAACGTCAAGTATTGCAGTTACAGATCCATCCGTTGTTAAAAGTATTTTCTGGGCACTTGAAAGTTTTCCAATATCTTTTTCAATGTTTTCAATTCCGTAGATAATGTTTTGGTCCATTTTATCTCCTTGGATCAGTTATTTCTCCTGAAATTGCTGATGCTGCTACAACAGCTGAGTTTGAAAGGTAAACCTCTGAATTTGGGTCTCCCATTCTTCCAACAAAGTTTCTGTTGGTTGTTGATATGCACACCTCACCGGACGTCAGCACTCCCATGTGGGCTCCGAGACAAGGGCCACATCCAGGATTGCAGACTTCTGCACCGGATCTTATGAATGTTTCTATCAGTCCTTCATCCAGTGCATGGAGGTAGATCTCTGCAGATGCAGGTATCACAATGAGTCTAACGTCATCATGAACCCTTGAACCTTCTAGAACCTGAGCTGCATCCCTCAGATCTTCAATACGTCCGTTTGTGCAGGATCCTATAAATGCCTGGTCAACACCAACACCCTCAACCTTTGAAACGGGTTTTACGTTGTCAACGTTGTGTGGGCATGCTATCTGCGGTTCCATATCCGTGACATCAAAGGTGTACTCCTTCTCATACTGTGAGTCTTTATCGGGACGTACAATATCAAAGTTTTTAACGTTTCTTTCCATTAAGTACTGTTTTACGGCATTGTTAGGTTCCATTATTCCGTTTTTGGCACCGCTTTCAATTGCCATGTTGCAGATGGTCATTCTTCCAGATACATCCATGGAGTCTATGGTTTCACCTGTGAATTCAAGGGCTTTGTAAGTGGCACCGAATGAACCTATTTCACCGATTACATTGAGTATAACATCTTTAGCCCTTACATATTCTCCTAAATCACCATTTATATTTATTTTATATGATTCTGGAACCATGAACCAGTTTTTACCTGTTGCAAAGACTATTGCCATGTCTGTTGCACCCATACCTGTTGCAAAGGCTCCGAAAGCTCCGTGTGTGCATGTGTGGGAGTCTGCACCCACAACAACAGTTCCAGGTTTTACAAAGCCCTTCTCTGGAAGTACCTGGTGACATATTCCTTCACCATGGGTGAACAGATTTTTTATGCCCTGTTCCCTTGCAAATTCCATTGCAACCCTTTGGAATTCTGCGGACATTATTTTATTGGCAGGTACGTTGTGATCGAAGATTATAACAATTTTTTCTTTATCCCAGACTTTGTCTGCAATTTTTTGGAATGTTTTAATGGTGGGTGGAGATGTTCCATCGTGGGCCATTGCAATGTCAACTGCAACGTCGACTATTTCACCTGGCTGTACCTCAGATTTTCCTGATGCACGTGCAAGAATTTTCTCTGTTATGTTCATATCAAAATCAATCCTTAATAATTCAATCTAAATTTCTCAGCTAAATGAAACCTCTTCCATGAAAAGAAGTTTTTAAAGGTCCATGCTTTGTGAAATTAATTCTTTATTTTTATTTTATTAATCATTAAAATTTTAATCATTAAAATTATCTCTCACTCAAATAACGTTAATAATGATTAAAAGGTTGTTTAAGGCATTAACCTTAATTTACCCTTTAATAATCCAGATCTTATGGCTAAATTTTATTATGGCCAGATCTTATGGATCGAAGGGTCCGCGAACCGATCTCACTATTTCGTTGAAGAGTTTATCGTTGATGTACTTCCCTTCTTCTCTTCGTTTTTTGACATTTTCAACGATTTTACAGAGTTCTTCTGTTGTAACATCTATTCCGCATGCATCGAGTTTTGCCTTAACAGCCCTGCAGCCGGAATGTTTACCTAGAACTATTTTTCTGTGGTGTCCTATCATCTCAGGAAGGAAAGGTTCGTATGTGAGGGGTTCCTCTATAACTGCGTCCACATGTATCCCGGATTCATGTCTGAAAACATTTTTACCCACGATAGGTTTGTTTTCAGGCACATTCATGTGTGTTAGTTTTCCAACGAGTTGGGAAAGTTCGTAGAAGACGCTGATGTTGAATCCCAGATCTACTCCGTAGATAAGGTAAAGACTCATAACAAGTTCTTCAAGGGAGGTGTTACCTGCCCTTTCACCTATGCCGTTGACCGTTGTTGAAACTGCATTTGCACCTGCCAAAAGTCCAGATATACAGTTTGAAACTGCCAGTCCAAAGTCGTTGTGACAGTGAAGTGCTATTTCCGCTTTAAGGTCTGATCTTAACTCTCTTACAAGATAATCCATACCCTGAGGACTTATAGCTCCAACTGTGTCCGCTATGTGTACCCTGTCTGCACCACAGTCTTCAGCTTTCTTATAAACCTGTTTCAAGAAATCAAGGTCTGTTCTTGTTGCATCTTCAGCAGAAAATGCTACAAAAAGTCCATGATCCTTTGCATGTTCAATTGAGTTCATGCAGATGTTCAGGATGTCTTCACGGCTCATGTTGAACTTGTGTTTGAGGTGAAGGTCTGAGGTTGCCATGAATGTGATTATTCCATCAACCCCACAGTCAATTGCCTTGTCAATATCTTCCTTCTTAGTACGTGACAGAACAAGTATTTGGGCATCTAAATCTTCATTCACAATGGTTTTAACAGATTTTTCCTCCTGCTTTGACACGACTGGAAATCCTGCTTCTATCTGATGGATTCCAAGTTCGTCGAGTTTTCTTGCGATTTGAAGTTTTTCAGAGGTTCCTAGGCACACACCAGGGGTTTGTTCACCATCCCTTAGTGTTGTATCGTAAACTTTAACATCGTTTGGAAATTTTAAATCCGCTGCCTTGTTGTAAGGGCTCACAAAGTAATCCAAGTTATTCCCACCTGTTAATTTTTTGAGATATTCAGTTATTTCAAGTATTATTTATATTTATCAGTTTTATTAGGTTGATTTTTTAAAGGGGTAGATTAGTTAAGCTTGACCCCAAAATTTATTCTATAAAAAAATCTTTAGACTAAGTTGTTTTATAAGTTACAGGAGAAAAATTTATCCTATGTATAAATGTATTTTTCGAAAACATACAATGCAACTTTTTCTCTTCCCTCATGATCTAGTGTTGTGATCCACTCCTTATTTATCCTTTTATATTTAAAAATCTACTTTTTTGTGAATTTTAGCACCATGAAGATTCCGGTTTCCAAGTGAGGTTCCAAATAATATATACCTTGCAAATTAGGACAAAAAGTAGAATCTAACACGGAGTATTAACAATAATAACCTAAAAATAGAGCAATATTCACGATGATAAGTATGAAATTCAATAAAAATTCTACTAAATTTACAAAATGAAAGTTAACAGTGTTAAAATAAGGGGAATATTCCTTTTTAAATAAAAGGGAGAAGTATTTTTTTATTGATGAATCCCCATGAGTTCCAGATATGATCGTCTCTCAAAACCATCTTCTATTCCAAGTTTCTTGAATAAATCAAATATTTCATCCCTTGCCTGAGAAAAATCTTCACCTTCTCTGGCTTCCATTTCTATTTCAACGAATTTTCCAACGTTTAAAACTTCGTCAAGGGAGATTACAGCTTCATTGAATGTGTATATAACCCTCTTCTTTTCAACTCTTGCAGCTGCCCTAAATCCAAGGTTTTCAAGGATTGAAGCCATATTTTCAGTGTCCGAAACATCAACCTCAATTTCTTTACGTGTTTTACTGACTTCATCCATCTTAGCACCTTTGTAGGTTAAGATTATTCGTTTCCCAGATTCTTCTGGAATTTCCCTTATCCTGAGTGCTTCGTCAGTTTCTGCAAAGTCCCTGTCTGGAGCATTAAAATAAACATCCTTCTGATGCTCCAAACCCGTGCGCTCTGCACCAATTTCATTGAGTTTAACTTTAACATCATTAAAATCATTTGCATGGGCTTTAACTTCAACTTCTATCATTTTTTTACCTTCCAACTCTTCTAAACATGAAAAACAGTGAATTAAATTTATCAATAAATTAATTACACTTTTGTATTTTCTGCATTAATAATTACACGAATTTATCAGATGTACCATCGTGAACTTATTTTATCTCAGAACCATTTCTAAATTAAATGAAATTTTTAAATGAAATTTTGATTTATTGGATAATTGGATTATATATGATTATAACAAAAAAGTTCAATGGAGACAGCAATTTGAAGGACGTCCACCAGAGTATTCTGAATCAGTTGATACGTATCCCCTTGATTTTTCTCCAGATTTCAGATCAGCACCTTTTGATCCTTTAAGGTACCAGACTTGTTCAGATTTACTACCGTATCTGTAAACAGTTATTCCCTTGCATTTGAGTTTGTAGGCCATTAAAAATATCCTTTTAACATCGGTTTTAGTTGCATGGTGGGGCAGGTTAACCGTCTTTGAAACCGCATTGTCCACGTACCCCTGGAAGGCAGCCTGCATCTTAACATGCCAGTCAGGTTTTATATCATGAGCCGTTACAAACAATCGCTTAACATCCTCAGGAATTCCATCCACATCTTGAATGGAGCCCTTGCAGAGCACAGAATCCCTTATTTCTTTTGTATAAAAACCCCTTTCTAAAGCAGTTTTTTTGAAGAGGGAGTTTACTTCAAGGAGTTCTGCGCCGTTCATAACATTTCTAATGAAAGAAACTGCAAATAGAGGTTCTATACCACTTGTAACATTTGCAATTATACTTATGGTTCCTGTTGGTGCTATGGTCGTTGTTGTAGCATTCCTCATGGCCTTGAAACCCTTTTTACACCATAAACTATCCTTGAAGTTATGGAATGAACCCCTTGATCTTCCGAATTCTTCTGAAGCCTTTTTTGAGTGATGTTGTATGAATTTCATGACTTCAACAGCGGTTTCAACGGCTTTATTAGAGTCGTAGGGGATCTTGAGCATTATCAACATCTCTGCAAATCCCATAACTCCAAGCCCAATTTTCCTGTTTTTCAAGGTTTCGGTTTTTATCAGAGGTGTTGGGAAACTTGTAACGTCCAGAACGTTGTCAAGGAAGTGCACAGCAGTTTTTACTGTGTGTTCCAGTTTATTCCAGTTCACAGTGCCATTCTTCACCATTCTGGCAAGGTTTATTGAACCCAAGTTGCATGATTCATAGGGGAGAAGGGGCTGTTCTCCACAGGGATTCGTTGCCTCGATCTTCCCTGAAGAGGGAGTTGGGTTCTTCCTGTTTATCTCATCCATGAAGAGGATCCCTGGATCCCCTGTTCTCCATGCATTCTCCACAATAAGGTCAAAAACTTCCTCTGCATTCAAATGTCCCACTATTTCATTGGTTCTTGGATTCAAAAGGGGATAACTCCCATTTAACTTCTTTTTTGATTTATCTGAACCCGGTGATCCATCTTTTGTGAGGTTTCCAGTTAGGTTATTACCCTGCTCGTCTTCATCAAAGGTTAACCTATCCATGAATTCCCTATCAACTGCAACTGAGAGGTTGAAGTTTTCCAGAGGATTTTTTAAACCTTCAGTTTCACCTTCAACTGGTACGTTTTTGGCCCGGATAAATTCAAGGATATCTGGGTGATGGACACTGAGTACTGCCATGTTGGCACCCCTTCTTCTGCCACCCTGCTTTATAACGTCAGTTGCAACATCGAAGATTCGCATGAAGGATAATGGTCCAGATGCTATTCCTGCCGTTGAACCAACAACATCCCCACGAGGCCTGAGCTCTGAAAATGAAAAACCAACACCACCCCCAGATTTGTGGATGAGGGCCATGTACTTGAGTGCATCGAATATTTCAGTTACAGAATCACCAACAGGCAAAACAAAACATGCAGAAAGCTGATTCATGGGAGTTCCAGCATTCATGAGGGTTGGGGAGTTGGGTAGAAATTCCATGGAGGACATGAGATGGTAGAATTCCTTCTCTACTTCAAGGGGATCTGATTCATAGAGGGTTTCCGCCCTTGAAACAGCTCTTGCAACCCTCCAGAACATACCCTCCGGATCTTCCACTATCCTTCCAGTTTCATCCTTGAGCAAGTATCTTTTTTCAAGGACTTCAAGTGTGTTTTTAGGGAAGTAAATGGATTTTCCGAGCATATCTTTTGGATTACCCTTAAATTTTGGATTCCCATTAAAACCCATTTTTTAACCCCAATTTAATCACAGTTGTAAATTTACCCATTTCAACTTAAAAATAGAACTGAAAAGTTAGTTTTTTCAATTTAATAGTGATTTAAATTGATAAAACTGCTTATCGTACTATCCCACCCTTCCCTGGATAGAATTTTTAATGTAAACTCTTGAACTTTCTATTTGAGAAAGGTAATAATTTATTTCATTCTCAACAACTTCATAAGCAGCTATTTTAAGATCTTTATCCTTCAAAAGACTTTTTTTTTCTTTGATAATTTTATTTGTGGATTTTTTTCGTTTGAAAAGTCCCTGTGGCTGCTCTTCAGCCCCTTTCATTTTATTCAAATACTCCAAGCGGATGTTCCTCATATCAATCCGAACGTTATGACGTATCTTATTTAACACGTTTTCAATTTCATCCAATTCATTTATGGTACTCATGGCCCTCTCGATTGAAGATACATCTATGATCATACCTTCAATTCCAAGGGAATCTATCTGTTGACGGTATTTTTTAGGAGATATCATTGTATTCTTCGTTCCTCCCTTTGATTTCCAGAGTTACTCCAAGCATCAAAAGCCTAATTAAAAATTTATAGCTCCCTATATATAATACTAACTAACTTCTGCATATTAAAGTAGAAATAAATAGAATAATCATGGCTGCATAGGGATTAAGTTCCTTTCAATTGATCCAGTTATGTGACAACAGGTTGATCCTCCACAACCCAAAATTATATATGATGTTTAAGAGAAGTTTAATGCTGAGTACTTCTCTTTTATAATATCCAAGAACTTTTTATTAAGATAAGGCCGCAAAGTATGAAAACCTTTAGCTATTAATAACACGCTACTTATATACTTTATAAAGTAAAATTTATACCAAATATAAAATTCATTTATAATATTGAATGATCTGGAGGAACAGAATGACTGATGTAAAAATCAAAATTGAGAATATTGTGGCTTCCGCAACGCTCGGTAAGTCCTTAGACCTTACACAGGTCGCTCCGGCACTTAAAGATGTCGAATACAACCAGGAACAATTTCCCGGCTTGGTTTACAAACTTAAAGAACCTAAAACAGCCGCTTTAATATTTGGATCAGGAAAACTCGTATGTACAGGTGCAAAATCTGTAGACGATTCAATAAAAGCTATCCACATAACAGTGGATCAGATGAGAACCCTTGACCCAGACATACCAAAAGAATTCGAAATAAAGGTACAAAACATAGTTGCTTCAGCAAACCTCATGAAGACTTTAAACCTTGAAGCAGTTGCTTTGGAACTTGAAAACACAGAATACGAACCTGAACAGTTCCCCGGATTAGTTTACAGACTTGGAGATCCAAAAGTCGTTTTACTTCTATTTGGTTCAGGAAAAGTAGTATGTACAGGCGCAAAAACAGCAGAACAAGCCCAACTGGGTGTTGAAAAAACTAAAGAAAGATTAGTTGAATTGGATCTTATCTAACTTCATTTTTTAATTTGATTAACTCGGTGATCTTTTGATTAAACTTATAGCATTCGATCTTGATAACGTTCTTATAGACGGCGAAGCCGTCGATGAAATAGGCAAACTGATGGACGCAGAAACTGAAATCGCAGAAATAACAAAAAAAGCAATGGAAGGAGACCTTGAATTCGAAGAAGCCCTTAAAGAAAGAGTAGCTTTACTTAAAGGTGCCTCTGTGGATGACATAAAGGATGTTGTCTACAAGATTCCTCTCATGGAAGGAGCCAGCGAAACTATTGCAGAGCTCAAAAAGAGAGGATACAAAATTGCAACAATAACAGGCAGCTTCGAAATAATTGCAAACCGTATGAAAGAGGAATTAGGCCTTGATTACGCATTTTCAAATGTTCTCCATGAAGAGGAGGGTAAACTCACAGGAGAAGTTTCAGGCCCTCTGGTATCAGGTTCAAAATCAGACGTCCTCAAAGAGATAATAGAAACAGAGAAGATAACTGCAGAAGAAACTGCAGCCGTTGGAGACGGCGCAAATGACATTTCAATGCTCAAGGAAGCAGGAATGGGAATAGCCTTTAATGCCAAACCTGTTTTAAAGGAAATTGCAGATGTTGTTGTGGAAAAAAGGGATTTAAGGGAGTTGTTGAACATCTTCAAAGGGGAAGAAGCCCAGGTGGAAAAATCTGAAACTGAAGAAGTTGAAGAGAAAGCTGAAGAGCCTAAATCTCCTTATGCTGGCAAAAGCTTCAAAGAACTTCTCAAAGAGAAGAAAGAGTTTGAGAAGAAACTCAATGAGTTCACAAGTAAAAGGGACGAACTCAACGAAGAAGCCCGTACTCACAAGGATTTGAGGAATGATCTGAACAACAGTATAAAGGAAAATCTGGACAAAGCCCTCAAGTACCGTGACGAACGTGACCAGCACAACGAAGAAGTCAAGAAGTACAAGAAATTAAGGGACGAAACCAACCACAAGCTCAAGAAGATAGAATGGGCATCTGGAAAACGAGAAATAGTTAAGGTCCAGAGTGAAATAGAAAAACTGGAAAAAACTATAGAAACCAAGGTCCTGGACATAAGGAAAGAAAATGAGCTTGTTAAAAAGGTTACTGACCTTCGAAAAGAGCTTCAGGACATGCATGAAGATGAAAAAACCAAGAAAGAAGCCCTTGAACTTAAAGAGGTATCTGAAAACTACCATGCCCAGGTTGTTGAGCTTTCAAACAAGGCCCAGGAAACCCATGAGAGCATGATCGAGTACTTCAGGAAAATCGATGATATAAGGGCAAAGGCAGATGAAGCCCACAAAAAATTCATTGAAACCCGTGAAAAAGCATCTGCTGAACATGAATCTGTTAAATCCGTTCTCAATGAAATAAGGAAGATAAATAAAGCCCTTGACAAGATAAAGGCAAAAGAACGAAGCAGTGAAAATGAGGAAAGCAAGAAGAAGAATATGGCTGAGAGGGAAGTTGCTCAGGACATATTCGAAAAGTTCAAACAGGGCAAAAAACTCTCAAAAGATGAACTTATGCTCCTCCAGAAGCATCACATCGTCTGATTCTGTGAATCAGACAAACCTCATTTCTTCTTTTTAACTTCATGTTTTAAAGGTTTTTTATCTTTTAAATCCATATTAACTGCTTTAAATATTCCTATTTTGAATTATACTTCATTTTATTTCTTTAAAAGTTTTTTTTAATGAAAAATTATTTTGAATTATTTGTTTTTATAAAAAGATCTTTATAAAAATTCAGTTACAGGTTGATTTAAGATTTAGAACATTTCTGTTTTTAAAAAAAACTCTTATTTAAAGTCAAATGCCATATATAATACTATTTTATGTCTAATAATTACCATATATATAAAGGAAATGAAACTAATTAAAAATTAGGAAAGCTTGAATAAAAAGAAGTCAGGAGTCGAATTTTATGGGAAAAGAGGAACCATACGTTGAAGAGTCAACCAGAATCGCAGCTTTGATCATCGCCACACTTGCCAGTTTTTTAACACCATTCATGGGCTCTGCAATTAACATAGCACTGCCTGCAATTGGGGCGGAGTTTGGATCAAATGCCATTCTCCTGAGCTGGATCCCTACATCATTTTTACTTGCTGCAGCCATGTTTTCAGTTCCCTTTGGTAGGATAGCAGATATATACGGGATGAAAAAGGTATTCACATATGGAATAGGTATATTCACAGTAGCCTCCCTGCTTTCGGCTCTGGCACCATCAACCATTACACTCATAACCTTCAGGATCCTTCAGGGAGTGGGTGCCGCAATGATATTTGTAACAGGCCTTGCAATAATCACATCGGTTTATCCACCATTCAAAAGAGGAAAAGCCATTGGAATCAACATTGCATCAGTTTACATCGGACTGTCCCTTGGTCCTGTGCTTGGTGGAATCTTGACCCAGTACCTTGGATGGAGAAGCCTTTTCTATTTCGTGGTTCCCCTTGGTATCTTGATATTCGCCCTGACAGTATGGAAGCTTGAGGGTGAATGGGCAGTCTGTCACGGCGAAAAATTCGATGCCCTGGGATCAATATTCTACAGTATTGTGCTTATAACGGTTATGTACGGAGTTTCCATACTTCCCAATAACAACGGATTCATAATGATAGCCCTGGGAATGCTGGGCCTTTTAGCATTTGTTGTATGGGAGTTGAGAACTGACAGTCCTGTTTTAAACATCAAACTCTTCAAGAACACAACCTTTGCATTTTCAAACCTTGCAGCCCTTATAAACTACAGTTCAACCTTTGCTGTGACATTCCTACTGAGCCTGTACCTCCAGTACATACGGGGATTCGATGCACAGACCGCAGGAATCATCCTGGTTGCCCAGCCAGTTATCATGGCTATTTTTTCCCCAATAGCCGGAAGGTTTTCAGACAGGTTCGAACCCCAGATACTCGCATCACTTGGAATGGCAATCTCAACCATAGGAATATTCACATTCACCTTCCTGACACCCACAACCAACCTCACACTCCTCATAGCAGGTCTGATGGTTCTTGGATTAGGATTCGCACTCTTCTCTTCTCCCAACACCAATGCCATTATGGGATCCGTTGAAAAACGTTTCTACGGTGTTGCATCTGCAATGGTCAGTACTATGAGGCTTATAGGTCAGATGTTCAGTATGGGTCTGGCCCTTATGGTCTTTGCAATATTCATTGGAAGCGTTCAGATAACAACTGCCCAATACCCTGCCCTGCTATCAAGTATACACGTGGTTTTCATGATCTGCACAGTGCTTTGTTTCATAGGTATCTTTGCATCCATTGCAAGGGGTAAGAATCATAAAAAGAGTGCAGAAAAATAATTTATTGAACTAAAAAAAGTTAATAATAGATAAAATCAAATATAATTAAAAAAATAGAGATATGTCCAAGAATCAGGAGTTCACAACGAATGATTCCCCTTCCTCTTTTTTAACCCTCAATATATGGTCTGCAGCATCCTCAAGGTCTGTTTCATGGGTGACTATGATCATCTGGGGTATTATGGACATTTTCTTTAAGAGTTCTATGAGTTCCTGTCTCCTGTAGGCATCAAGGTGTATCGTTGGTTCGTCCAGCATTATAAGTTCCAGGTTCCCCCCGGAAAGTGTCTGGGTTATTCCAAGCCTTAGGGCTAGGGCCACTGCAATTTTTTCACCCCCACTTATCATATCAAGACTGTTCTGACCTGCAGGACCGTATATGGTAACATCGTAGTCCTCGTCCAGTTTTATATCTGAGTACTCGAAGTTGAACTTCTCAAAGAAGTCCCGGGTGTTATGTTCTATGAGTGGCCTTGAAAGGTTTCTAAGATCCCTCTGAACCCCATCTTTACCGTAAAGGTCTCTTATATAACCTAGAAGTTTCATGAAGTCCTTCAGGCCCGTGAGTTTCTTCTCATCAACACTGTATGACTCAATTTTCTTGTGGATTTCCTCAACAGAACGTGTGATCTGGGATTCTTCACCTGAAAATCTCTGTTTTTGACCCTTAAGATCATTCAAAAGACTAGTTTTAGCATCAAGATCTTTTTTAACCAGTTCATGGGCTTCCTCATTGTATGCAACAGCTTCCAGTTTCAAAGTCAAATCCTGGATCTCTGTCCTGGTCCCTTCAAGGGCAGCCATTGTTTCCATGAGTCTTGTGCTGAAGGATTCCTTCTGGGCCACAGCTCCTAAAAGCTTGTGATATTCCTCTTTAAGGCCTTCCAGATAGTTTATTTCTTCCTGAAGGTTTTCAACAATGCCCCCTGCAATGTCAACGAAGCTGCTTATCTTCGTTTTCAAGGCTTCAACATGGTACTGGATCTTAGCCATATCTTCTTCGTACTTCTCAGAGTCCTTCATAGACTCCAGCGAATTTTTAGCACCAATGTAAGCTTCATATTTACCTTTCAAGCTCTCAAGAACTTTATTTTTAGTATCTATATCTACGTTAAGTTCTTCAAGGATCTTCATCTTGTCTTCAAGCTCTGCAACCTTTGAATCTATATCTTCAATATCCTTTTTACTATCTTCAACTGCACCCATGTACTCATTTATGATTCCAAGGTTAATATCTTGTATTTTAAGACTTTTAGATTCAAATATGCCTTTTTTAACCTTCAGTTGCTTCAGACGATTCTCAAGTTCCGAATATTTCTTCTGGTTAGTTTCCCTTTCAGAAAGGTACCCATTTAAAAGTTCTTCGCGTTTTTGAGGAGTTATTTTTGATTTACATATTGGGCAGACATCTTCAACATGTTTCAGTTCTTTTATAGGTGTTTCAAGTCCTTTGTTCTGGATTTTAATGTTTGATATTTCAGTTTGAACCTTATGGATATCTTCAACTGCCTCCTTTAACCGTGCTTCAACCTCAGGTTTCACAGATTCAAGATGTGCTTCCACATCCTCCACTGAATCAAAGTCTGTGTTGAGAATTTTGCTGGACTTTTCAAGGACATCTGAAACCTTCTCCATGGATTGTTCCATTTTAGTTTGGACCTTTTTTCTCCGATCCATGTAGTTGTCCAGTAAACTTCTGTTGCCTGCGAACTGATCCCTGACGTACTGAAGGCTGCAAATTTCCGATTCCAGTTTCAGATAGTCCTTGTAATGTGATTCATTGGAACTTAATATCTCCTTGAAACCATTGATATCATGGATTATTTTATTTAAGAGGGCCTCCTCCTTTTTAAGACCTTTGAGTTCGTCTTTTGCATCCTGCATTCCCTTTAAAACAGGTAATTTATCGATTTTGGGTTTTAATTCATTTATCCTCTTTTCAGTGGCTTCAATTTCATCTAATTTGATCCTTAGATATTTTTCATCTGCTTCCATCCTTTCAACAAGATTTTTCCGGGACTCCAGGGCAGAACTGGTCGTTTCAAAGTCTGATTTTTTGGAGTTTAACACATCATTCTTATCCTGTAAAGATTTGTATTCTGCTTCAGCTTCTTCAATGTCCCCTGTTATTTTTTGAATTTTAGCTTGAATATTATCTTTATCTTTATTTTGAACTTTTAAATCACTCTTGAGATCTTTTAATGCTTCAATGCGACCCTCAAGCTTTAATCTTTCCCCGTTGTACTGGTCCAGGAGTATCTTCATGTTCATCCATGCCTTTTCAAGGGACTCTATTCCCAGGAGTTTTCCTATCATCTGCTTCTTTTCAGCGGGTGATTTTTCGATTAAATCCGCTATTTCACCCTGCCTGACGTAAACCGCATTTAAGAAAAGATCTCCATCCATCTCAAGAAGTCTTTTAACCTCTTCTGTTACTGTTTTTTCCCCTGTGGCCATTGGCATGAAACTGTTTCCATCCATGATTCCCAATTTGGCGTGTGCACCTGATTTTTTGCTTCTGTCCCTTTTTATACGGTACCTCCTTCCGTTCACCTGGAAGGTCAGTGTAACGCTCATCTTATCTGTGTTGTTCATTATGAGCTGTTCCATTCTCTTTCCTGAGTGCTGTTTGAAGAGTGCGAAGCTCACCGCTTCAAGTATGCTGGATTTTCCAGCACCATTTTCGCCCATAACTATGGATATTCCTGTGCCAAGATCCACACTGGTGTTTCTGTGGGATTTGAAGTTCTCCATCGTGATGTTCTCAATTATCATACAATCCCTCGTAGAATTCCGCTGTAATCTCTTCAGCACGTTTCATGTCACCTTCAGACATTTCCTTCATGAGGTTCACTGCAAATTCAGAGATTTTTTCGTCCTGAAAATCTTTAAGACGTTCTGCAAGCATTTTTTTAATATCAAGGGCATCTTTTCCCATTTCCAGAAGGGTTCCATCATCTGCCAGTATGTCTGGCCTGTAGTTAGGTCTTAATGATAGACATAGGTCTGAGAAAGTGCTGTTGAGTTTTTCGTAGAGTTCTGACCGGCTGAAGTTCCCACCCTCCACTGTTAACTGGAGCAGGGGTTTTTTCTTGAGGGTGGTTATGTGTTCTACTATCTTGGATAGTTTCTCCTCAAGCTCATGGAACCTTACTGTTTCCTTTATGAACTCCCTTGAAAGTTGAAGGTCTATCCTTTCTATTTCTGGAATGTCCCCACCCATATCAACCAAGTAAAATCCTTTTCCATTCTTTTTGTAGCCTTCAACCTCATTTGAACGCCAGATCTCAGTGGAACCTGGATAAACGAGTTTTCCCTCGCCAAAATCATCAATGATCCTCTCGTGTATGTGCCCGAATGCACAGTAGTTGAAAGTTTTTGGAATATCTCCAATCTTTATTTCATATTCATAGGGTATGTAACGGTCAATACCCTGATGAAGTACCAATATCCTTTTTTTATGTTCAAGGGATACTTTTTCAATATCCTGAAGCCTTTCTTTCAAATGTTTTGAGTTGTAACGGGATGCATAGGGTGTTCCACCTATGAAGATATCTCCTTCCATGTAAAATGGCTTTTTTGGACTTATGAGTTTCAGACCAAAGTCCCTGTACAGAACTTGTGGTGGTAGAGCATTTTTTCGCATGACTATGTCATGGTTTCCTGCCACTGCATATAATGGGATTTTTTCATCCTTGAATCTGATAACTGCATTTTGAACAGTTAGAAGGGCCTTGGTTGGAGGTCTTGAGTACTCAAAGAGGTCTCCAGAGTGTACTGCAAAGTCCGGTCTCTCCCTGATGACCTCATCAACCGCCTGGTTGAAAACCTCAAAGAAATCGTTTTCCCTTTCTAAAAGTCCGTACTGCCTGTAACCTAGGTGTGTGTCTGACATGTGAACGAACTGCATCAGTAATCGCCTCCAAGATCCTCATACTCACGTCTCTGTTCTTCAAGGTCCTTTTCATTGTTTTCAATGGATCTGGACCATTCCTCAACTATGTTAAGGTCTCCCCCAGATACTTTACCCTGAAACTCATCCACCTTGACGAGTGTGGGTATCCGGGTCATTAAACCCAGCACTATGGCTTCACCTATGTTGAGGGATGGAAGCTGGGCTATGAGATCATCACTCAGGCTTTCACTTGCCCTTTGAACATGGTTCTGGTCTGTTGGTTCAACAAGGCGGAGAATTATCATGTTGTTGGCCTGTGAGAGTGCATCAGAATCCAGTGATTTTGGACTCTGACTCACAAGGCAAAGTCCCACCCCAAATTTACGTCCCTCTCTTGCTATCCTGCTTATCCAGAGTTTTGATTCTGTTGTTCTGTTTTGTGGGGCGAGTATGTGTGCCTCTTCAAGTATGGTAAATATTGGGAATCCTATACCGTTTCCTGTTCTCAGATATTCTTTTCTGCTTTTTAGGACGTTTCTCAGAACGTGGCTTACAATGACATCCGATGCAAACTCGTCAACAGGTCCAAGGTCCATTATGTTTGCCTTGCCCAGTTCAATGTTGTCTGTGACGTCACGGGCTTCTAAGCTGAGTATGTTACCGTACTTGTCCCTCATGTGCTGTAGCTTGTTTAAAACATCTGTTATTGATTTTTTATCTGCTGCGTTGGTTGAGCTTCCAGAATTACCATCTGAATCTGCTTCTGCCTCCACAATCCATGATTCAAGTTTTCCTTCTATCAAACCTAAAAAGTCCTTTCCAGTTGTCAGGCCCTTTTTAAGGGTTTTCTGTGCAGACTTGTAAGCCTTTCTGAAGTAGCGTTCCTGGACGTAGGCATTTGATGGGATGTTTGAGAGCTTCTTCAGCTCTGCAAATGAAAGGTAGAGCGGGTTTATATGGGGTTTTATCACGTTAACCTTACCTTTACCGAACTCTGTGTTAACGTACTCTGAGTGCATGTCAAATATCAGTACACTTCCATTCACCCCCAAGAGTCCATCCACAATAACGGATACTGTGTTGGATTTTCCTGCACCTGTCATTGCAAGTACTGCAAGGTGTCGTGTTACCATCTTGTTTATGTCCACTTCAACTTCAACTTCTTCCTGTGTTATGAGGTTTCCAAGTTTTAAACCTGACCTTTCAACGTGGAATATCTGCTTCAAAACAGCGGGATCTGCAACCTCAACTGGAGTGCCTGGCGGTGCAGGTGTTCTTGGGATTTTAAGGTCATTTATATCTCCAAGTATCTTAACAGAACCTCTTATATAATGGTCATCACCTTCTATCAATCTTATTTTCTCTATGGTTTCAGGGTCATATATTTCACCGTTTATTGATACACTTCCACGTACTAGGGCTTCTATCATTCCAAGAACCGTTTTTCCATTGTATTCAAGTGAAACGTATTCGCCCACGCTGGGCATTTCCTTTGATATGAAGTTCACCTGGGTTGGTGATGTTTCTCCAATGCATCTTCCAATGATCTGATTCATAACATCTCTCTCCCACTCTTTTGTAAAAATCCAATTATGTTTGAAAGTCTTTCAAGGTCAGATTTACTTATAACAACATCGTTATGGGCTTTTTTAAGAAGGTAAGGATAACCTTCAGGACTTATGCCCTTCAAAGCTTCAAGTATATTAATTATTTCTTTTTTTGAGGCTTTGTATGGTAATTCAAACTTCAAAACGTTTTTATAATCTTCAAGACGTGCATAGAACACCGTGAAACTTAAACCTTTGAAGAAATCATCCATGATTGGGAAATCTCCTTTAACTGCCTTTTCAGCGATCTGATAAAAGGGTTGAGCATCCATTGGAATTGGATCTGTATATCCCTGTTTTTTACAGAGTTGTTCGAATATGGCAATGTCCGGGATGTTAAATCCAAAATAATCTGTAGTTATGGATGTTTTTGATATTGAAACGATGTTTTTGGTTTCTTTGAGGATAGTACCTATGCTCATGAGTTTTTCAATGTTTTGGAGGTAGATCATGGCCTCGATCTTGTTAGCTCGAAAGTTCTCTGCAACAGATTCCTGAAGTTCGTAGGATTCTATTCTAATTTCATGGTCATCTTTAAGGCTTTCTTCAAGTACTGGAACATAAAGTCCTCTTATGGCATCTTTTTGTTTTGTTGTGAGCCTTTTTTCAGCGGGAGACAACCTTAAAAGGTTACCCCTGATGGAACCATCAAAAAGTGTTACATCCACATTGTAATCTCTCAATGCCTTTAAGCTGGTTTTGTATTCGAGTATACTCATGTAGTTACCTAAAATACCCTCAATTGGATATTTGTAGGGAGGTATTACGTTCACATCAGATACTCCAACTTTATCAAGTCCATTTTTGTTGAATATCAAACATTCAGCATCGATTGCATATAAAAAGAATCCCATGAACCTTTTTTTGTTGTAGCTGCCATCACTTGCAGAGATTGTGAGGTCAACATCCTCTTCTTTAAAGGGATGAGGGATCCATTTATTTTCATCCATTTTTATGGCATTTAAATCCCTTTCTAACGTATCATTTATGGTTTTCCTGTTTTCAAGAGCTTTTTCATAGAGTGAATCAAGCATGTAATCCTTCCAATTATTTTAACCATTGTTTTGGAATTTTAAAGTTGAATTGAATGTTTTAGGTCAAGTATTCAGAATATTGTTTCTTAGATCACTATATTAAACTACTAATTTAAAAAAAGTATCTCTTTAAAATATTTTAGGGGAAAAATCTAGGTTAAACAGCTCATTGAATCTTAAATGAGGTTTTTAAGTCAATAATCTACAATCATGTCTTATCCTTGTAAATTGTAGTGTTTCCCTGAAATTTATATGATACAAAACACAATCTAAAACATATGATCCACATAACCAAAAAGGAAAACATGGTCCTGAACAAGATAAAATATTTTCAGACTGAATACGATGACGGTGTTCCTTACAATATCCTTAAATTAGACCTTGAATTATCTGAAATGGAACTTAAGGATATTTTGAAGATTTTAGATGATAAAAAAGTAATATCTCGTGCTGAAAACCGTGTGAAAGTTTGTGCAGTTGATGAGATAAACGTGCTTGAATCCAAGGCAGATGTTAGAAAGGAAGAACTGGATGATATGGAGAAAAAGGCCTTTGAGATAATAACAGAGCTTGCAGGGAAAGAAGGACATGTTTCAAGGTATTCACTTGAAGGTCACATGCTCTACGGTGAACTCAACCTCAACACCCAGAAGACCTACAACCTCATCATCTCACTTGAGAATAAGGGGCTTATTAAAAGGGTTCAGGTTTCTGATGGGGAGTACTACTCCTTGAATTAATCAATTAGATAATCTATTAACGTGATATATACTTACAAAAATCTCATGGGAAAGCTTATCAAAACATTTCACAATTCATAAGTTAGAACCCCCATTTTGGATTTAAACCCTCCTTTTAATATTAAAAATTTAATTTAAAGTTTTTCTTTTAAAAATAAGAGAATTTATATATTAATATTTTTAGAAGAAATTATTATGAAGATTACAGGTTTAGTAGCAGGAGTAGGTTCTATACTTATGTACAAAGCTTTTTCTAATAACATTGATAATGTCAATGAAAAAAACGTTAAAAATACGTTAGCAGGTAAATATTTAAGTTATGAATCAACAAAGAGCTTGAATAAAACTTTAAGTTTACTGCTACTTATATGTGGAATACTTCTTATTATCATTTCATTATTTCCAATTAACAGTTTTGAACTGTAATTTAACTACAATGAATAAAAATGAAGTTATCACGTAGGATTATATCTAATTCTATTTAACATTAGTCAAAGTTGTTTGAATTAGAATTTTAAAGGATTCATTAATTTATCATAAAATTAATTAATTTTGATGGAAGTTCAGGTCCATGAGTAAGGGTTGAATTCAGACGGAGGTATGTACATGACCTCTGCGTATCCTCTTTTTAGGAGTTCCTGGTTGATGTTCACGTTACCTGCATAAACAACTGCAAGAACCCTTCCGTACTTGTCGTAATGCTTTTCATCGTCTATGTCAAGGTAAACAGTTTTTCCAAGGCACATACTTTTTACGTAGTCCTTTGCTTCCTGATATCCGGGTTCCCCACGTTCTGGAGTGTTGACCCCAACGAAACGTATCCTTCCAACACCCTCAACATCCAGGGTATCACCATCAACAACGTATGGACAGTATCCACTGGCTTCGTAATGTTCAGAAGTTTTTAGAGTATTTGAAGAATTTTTGAGGGTGGAATCATTTTCCATTGTCTGGTTTGCTGTGTTGGAATCCTGGTTTGAATAGTTGAAATCTGTGAAATCTGAATCCGATGTGACACATCCTGAAACTGCGATTACTATACAAATCATAGTTATGCAAATGATTAGGGATATAAGGGATATGTTTTTAAATTTCAATTTTGATTCCTTCTTAAAATAAAATTTCTGAATTGTAGAATTAATCATTAATTTGTATTTAATAAGATTTTACCAGATCATGTATAAAAAACGTTCCATAAAACTTTAAAATCTTAAATTATTCATTCAAAAAGAACTATAAAAAATCCAGAAAACTAAAAAAATAAAGATTTAAAACCTATCTTGCTTCAAATAGGTTTTAAGCTGGTGTTAAATATTTTGGGTTGGTTACTTTTTTCTCTTTACCACAGACTGCACAGTAGTCCGCCCCACATTTAGAACAAGTCCATTCGCCTTCTGCTGTCGCCTTCGGGTTGTATGTTAGGGTACCATCCTGGTGACAATACGGGCAGTAATTTTTAAACGCGGATGTGTGGTAGTTGTAGTCTCCTTTGGCACCACAGGAACATCTTGCAGTTGCTTTAACCGTTGTTGAGTTTACACTAACGTAAGTCGCACCATAATTTTTTGTGGTGTTTGTGCTTGTTGTATTTGTTGTGGTTGTTGTCTTTGTAGCTGCCTTCACTTTTTTGTAGTAAACCTTCTTGTAGGTGACAACCTTCTTGTACTTGTAGTACTTATTGTACTTGTAGTACCTTTTGTACTTGTAGTACCTTTTGTGGTTCTTGTAGTAGGCTACTTTCTTGTAATAGGCTACTTTCTTGTAATAGGCCACCTTCTTGTAGGTGATTACTTTCTTGTAGTAGTAAGACGCTGCACTGCTTTCTGCAAAATTTCCAATGGATGCGATTGAATTGAGACTAACCTTATCTTGTACTGTTAACGTACCTTGGCTTTGATCTATGGTTCCCATTGATCCTGGGACAATACATATAGCAAAGGCTAATGCACATAGAACTACGCCAATATGTAGTCGCCTAATTAATACCGCCTCCATGCTCAAGTTTATTGAAAACATTCGCCCGAGCTTTTTTGGACTGCTAAATGATCACTAAAACTTAACATATAAAGGTTTTGATTTAATTTTCAAAAAAAAAGGCACATACTGCTCTTTTTTAGATTTAAAAGGGTTTAAAAAGGTATTGAAATTGAAGATCCTAAATATTTCCGCTTGATTTGTATTTAAAATAAACAAAGCCAATGAAAAGCCCATTTTTAAAAAGAATTGATTATTAAATATCTTTTTTAAACTCCTCAGAAGTTTTTTTAATACAACAAGTCAGTTAAGATAACACTGGATAAAATATATCTATTTTTAATGTTCCTAGGATAAAAAAATGATTTCATAAGGCTGAAAAACTGTTTAAATGTTCATAATGGTTTAATATTTAAGTTTCTTCATCTGCATGAGATCCGGCAGCGAAAGGTTTCATTAGGATCTTCAGGAATATTTATAATAGCCATGAATATTAAATAAAGTTTTAAAGAGAGGTAAAAAGCATGATTCTTATAGTAGGTGGCGCAGGATACATAGGTTCACACGTTAACAAGGAACTCAATAAAAGAGGATATGAAACTGTTGTTTTTGATAATTTAAGTTATGGACATGAAGATTTTGTTAAGTGGGGTGTGTTTGAAAGGGGAGATCTTGGCAGCCTTGACGAGATACGGGAAGTTTTCAGTAAGTACTCAATAGAAGCTGTTATGCACTTTGCAGCCTTCACATACGTTGGAGAATCTGTTGAAGACCCCCAGAAGTACTACCTGAACAACCTCTGTAACACCCTGAATCTACTTCAGGTTATGCTTGAATTCAGTGTTAAGAAGTTCGTTTTCTCATCAACATGTGCAACCTACGGCAACCCCATTGAAATACCAATAACCGAGGAACATCCCCAGGATCCAATAAATCCCTATGGAAAGGGTAAATTCATGGTGGAGAAGGTTTTGGAGGATTACAGCCGTGCCTATGATCTTCGCTACGCATCCTTGAGGTACTTCAATGCTGCAGGTGCCGATCCTGATGGGGAAGTTGGGGAGCTTCATGACCCTGAAACCCACCTCATACCATTGATACTGGATGCTGCAGCAGGTGAAAGGGAAGATATCAAGATATTTGGAACTGACTACGACACCCCTGACGGTACCTGTGTCAGGGATTACATACACGTAACAGACCTTGCAGATGCACATATAAGGGCCCTTGAATATCTTAAAAATGGTGGTGCCAGTGAATTCTTCAACCTGGGTAATGGAAACGGCTTTTCAGTCAGGGAAGTTATAGATGTGAGCAGGAAAGTTACAGGTAAAACCATCAAAGCAGTTGAGGATGAAAGGAGACCGGGAGATCCACCAGTTCTTGTGGGAAGTTCAAAAAAAGCACAGGAAATTTTAGGCTGGAAACCAGAGTATGCAGACCTCCATAAGATCGTTGAAACTGCATGGAAATGGCATCAAAAAAAATTGAAGTAAACTAATCATTCAAAATCTTTTTAATTTCTAAAAAAATTTTTTATTATACATATTGTGGCGGTAAATATTGGCACACAATTCTTTTTTTATGAATAGTTTTTTATGAAATTAGTTGAAAATGAGGGTAATCTAAAAAATAAGGAATAATTGAAGGATATAATAATTTTAATCCTTGATGATCTCCTTGAGGTACCTCATCATGTCATCCCGCACCTCTTCATTTTCAAGGGCCATTTCAATGGAACTTTTAAGCCATTCCACTGTGTTTCCAATGTCGTAGATCTTTCCATCAAAAACATGCCCATAAACTGTTTCAAGGGATTTCATTGCATCTGTAAGCTGTATTTCTCCACCAACTCCTGGAGAAACATTTGCCAAATGGTCGAAGATTTCCGGGGTGAGGATGTATCTGCCTGTGATTCCAAGATTTGATGGGGCCTCTGAGAGTTTTGGTTTTTCAACAAGCTCATCTATCTTGTAAAGGGAATCATTCACTTTATCCCCTTTTATTATACCATATCTTTCAATTTTTTCCTCTGGAAGTCTTTCTATTGCAATTGTCGATGATTCATACCTCTCAAATATGTCCATGAGCTGTTTTGTGCACGGAACATTGGAGTAAGTTATTGTATCACCGAGGAGAACTGCGAATGGGTCTCCGTCTATGTGTTTCTCTGCACAGAGTATTGCATCCCCAAGACCCTTCTGTTTTTTCTGGCGAACATAATAAATATCTGCCATTTCAGAAATTGCCTCAATTTCCACAAGGTTATCAATTTTTCCACAGTTTTTGAGGAAATATTCTAACTCAAAAGACCTGTCAAAATGGTCTTCTATTGATCGCTTTCCCTTACCTGTTATTATGAGGATATCATCAATTCCTGAGGCAACTGCCTCTTCAACAACGTACTGTATAGTTGGTTTGTTAAAAACTGGCAGCATCTCTTTTGGTTGTGCCTTTGTTGCTGGTAAAAATCTTGTTCCAAGTCCTGCTGCTGGTATTATAGCTTTCATTTTTGTTCACCTAAACTATTCATTACCGAAGCTTCCATAGCTCCAGTAACCTATAATTTCAATAGTCCCTCATGATCATTATTCTGCAAGGTTAATAAAATATTGCCAAATCATGTACAATACTTCTTGGTTTTCATCATCTTTTGAAGCAAATTTTTCGCATTTCTTAAATTTTGCGTCCTTAGATGGTTTGTTTTAAAGTTTTATAATGATTTTAAATTCTTGAGAGAATTTTTTGACCATTTACTTTAGCCTTCGCCCATTTAAATTCCTTAAAATAAAGCACGATCATTCCATGATTTTCTTCATGTACTCCAGTCCTTCGACCGTGCCCATCATCTTTATTCCAGTATCTCTTTCAATCTTATTAATATTTAAGGATGAATCTTTGGGTCTTTTAGCTTTCTGAACAAAATTGGTGCTTTCAATCGGGTTTATAAGCTTTGGATCCAGTTCGAAGACCTCTGCAATGTTCACTGCAAATTCGAACCTGTTTACACGTTCACCACCTGCAGTGTGGTATATTCCAGTTTTATCCAGTTCAAAAAGCTTTAAAATGGCTTCTGCAGCATTGTCTGCAAGTGTTGGGGAGTTGTACTGATCCGTTACTATGTTTATACTCCTTCCATTTTTGAGTTCATCTATAACCCATGTTACGAAGTTCATACGGTGGTGCCAGCCGTAGAGAACACTTACACGTGCCACCGCATAGTTGACATCGTATTTCTGGATCAACTCTTCACCTTTGAGCTTGGTGAGGGCGTAGTGGCCAAGAGGCTTCGTTTCATCTTCCTCACAGTACATTCCCCTTTCACCGTCAAAAACGAAGTCAGTTGACACGTATATGAGTTTACTTCCTGTTTTTTCACATGCCCTTGCTACGTTTTCGGTTCCAGTCACATTGAGTTTCCAGGCCTCGTCTGGATGGTCCTCGCAGTAGTCAACATTGGTCATTGCTGCAGAGTGCACAACGAGATCCGGATTCAGTGCAGTTATCTTTTCTAAAACATCTTTTTCATCAGTTATATTGAATGAAATTGAATTTGGGATGGGATTTTTGTGGTGGGTCACTGTTACATCGTACCTGTCTCCTGCAAGGTACTCAAACTTGGAACCTAAAAGTCCGCTTCCGCCGGTTATAAAAAGGTTTTTCATGGTAATGGTTAATAGGAATAGGATATATAAAAGTTTTGAGATAGGCAAAAGGTGTTTTTATGATAGATGGAGTTAAAACAAAAAATCTTAAGGTGGTTCCAGATGAGAGGGGCTGGCTTATGGAAATACTTAGAAATGATGATGATATATTCGAAAATTTCGGCCAGGTTTACATGACAACAGCATATCCCGGAGTTGTTAAGGGCTGGCACCTTCACAAAAAACAGACTGACAACTTCACATGCATACACGGTATGATGAAGGTTGCACTTTACGATTCAAGGAAAGATTCACCTACCTACGGTGAGATCAATGAATTTTTCGTTGGAGAAAAAAATCCAATGCTCATAAGTGTCCCAACCTACGTTTACCATGGATTTAAAGCTGTTGGAACAGAAACTGCCTACTTCGTAAGCGTTCCAACCCATGCCTACAACTACGATGAACCTGATGAGTTCAGGCTACCTCCAGACACTGATGAAATACCCTACGACTGGATATTAGAGGGTAAAAAACACGGCTAATAACCTTATAAACTCTCTTTTATTTTTTGTAAGAATAGGGTTAAAATTGTAAAAAGAGGGTTAAAATCTTTAACGATTGAAATCTTATTTCAATACATTGTAAAATATTAATACATTGTAAGGTATTGTAAATTTTTATAAAGATTTATAAAAAAAGTTGTTTTAAAAACTGTGAAATATTGATATAAAAGGTGATGTTAAATGAAAATGCTCGTAACAGGTGGTGCAGGATTTATAGGCTGCAACTTCGTCCATCACATCCTTGAAACCTACGACCATGAACTGGTGGTCCTGGACAAGTTAACATACGCTGCCAATCCAGAATACCTGAAGGATGTTCAGGATAAAATTGAATTTGTTAAAGGAGATATAAAAGATTCTGAAGCTGTTAAAGAAGCCATGAAAGACTGTGACATGGTTGTGAACTTCGCTGCAGAAACCCATGTGGACCGTTCAATAGAGGATCCTGGGGTTTTCGTTAAAACAGATGTTATAGGAACCTACAACCTCCTTGAATACGTTAGAAAGTACGATGTGGACCGCTACCTTCAGATATCAACGGATGAAGTTTATGGAAGTATTGAAAATGGTTCATTTACAGAAGAAAGCTGTATAGATCCTTCAAGCCCATACTCCGCAAGTAAAGCAGGTGGCGATGTACTTGTAAGTGCCTACTACAAAACCTACGGTACACCCATAATAATAACAAGAAGCAGTAACAACTTCGGACCCTACCAGTACCCTGAAAAGCTCATACCACTCTTCATAACCAATGCAATGCAGGACAAGGAACTTCCAGTCTACGGAGACGGACAGAACATACGCGACTGGATATACGCACCTGATAACTGCAGGGGAATATACACAGCCCTTACAAAAGGTAAACTCGGAGAAGTCTACAACATCGGCGGTGGAAACGAGAAAACCAACCTGGAAATCACCCACATGATACTCGACATCCTTGGAAAACCTGAAAGCCTCATAAAATTCGTTGATGACCGGTTAGGTCATGACAGGCGTTACTCCCTTGATTCTGCCAAGATCAAGAAGCTTGGATGGAAGCCAGAGTGGACCTTTGAGGATGCAATCAGGGAAACCGTTGAATGGTACAAAGAGAACCTTTCAATGGTTATGAAGGGATAGAAGGATAAAAAATTTCCTTCTAAAACCATTTAAAAATAATATTCTTTTAATTTTTTTCATTTAAGTAATCTTTAACTTCAATTTTTTTACGTATCCAAATTTATATTGTAAATATAACCTAAAGATATTGATCCAAAATCTTTAAAAATTCTCCTTTAGTCATATTATATATTTTTAATGTTTTATGATGGCTTTTATGCCCTGATACAATTTCAACAGGGTTCTTGGTGAGTTTGGAAAATTCCTTTGTTATTTCCTTGTTTGCCTTTCCCTTCTGTGGAACTGCTTTTATCCTGATTTCAATGGCTTCACGCCAGGTATTGTAGCCTGAAATCTCAAACTTGTTTGATTTTGTGGAAACCTCTATGTCCACCAGTATTCCACCTTCAGATTCCTTCACTGCCTTCATAGTATCAGTTTATTTTTTTATTATTTGATGGTTTATAACTTTAATTTCTTTTAATTTCTTCCTATTTTTAGGGCACATAGGTATTAAATTCCTTTTTCAGCACCTCCATGAAGGAAAAGATTTAAATACTGAAAGAGAAAGATGTTGGTATGCTCTAATGTGAGTGAAACTAAATTATTTGATCACGCAGGGGTGGTCGAGCGGTCAAAGGCGCTAGGTTGAGGGCCTAGTGGGGTAGTCCCTTCGCGGGTTCGATTCCCGTCCCCTGCACTTAACAATTAACTTCTATTTTTAACATTTCTGAGAATGAGATTTAATATAGATCTTATTTGATGAAAAATTTCTAACGGTTTATGGTTGCTTGATATCAAAAAATCAATACCCTTCTAAAAACAGTGCTTCAAAGTTTTAAAGGGTTAAAACGTTTACAAATAAATTTTTGAAACATCTAACAAAAAAACAAAACAATTGCAAAAATATTAGAATAATATATTAAAAATAAGGTAGATTGAACCTTATAAATTGAATTTTATACATTTACTCCCTTTGAATTTTATAATTTTACTCCTTCTTGAAAATGGTGAATGATTGAGAGGATAAAAAATCAAATTTCTCCAAAACAACGTATCCACCCTTTTCCATGACATTCAATATATCCGCTTCAGAAGTGTAGTGACCAAAAAGGTTCACAAAGTTGATTTTTTTAGTTTTTTTGTAGTCTATAATAACAATTCTTCCATCAGGAGCTAAAAATTGTTTTAAATGGTTGAAGTAACCTAAAGGTTCAGGTATGTGATGGAATACATTCCTCAAGAAAATGAGGTTCAGATCATTTTCAAACTCAAGACTGTTCTCTTCTGCCAAAACAGTTTCTATATTCTTCACACCCTTAATTCGAGTTTCAGACTTCACATAATCGAGATATTCTGGTTCCATGTCAACTGCGTAGACCAATCCATTTTCTCCCACCGCATCTGAAAACTTAAAGGTGAAATAACCCCCACCACAACCAATATCCGCGATTTTATCGTTTTCACGTATTTTAAGAGATTTTATAATTTCAGTTGATTTGAATTCAGGTTTAGCTGCCTTTTCATTGAGTTTTTTAATTTTTTTAAACTTAGAACTTCCAAACATTAGAACACATCTTCCATTTTTTTCAAGTTAAGAACATCGTTTAATCAATCAACATTTATCACAACTTTCAGGGGTTTACCCTCACTTAAATCATCTATTAAACCTTTTTTAAGGTCGCATGATGCTTTATCCGCATTTATCATAAGGGTTCTGCTGCACTTGAATTCACTTTTTCTGCAGACCATGTCAGTTGGATGGTCCAGGGTCAGTTCTGGATGTCCATAACCCTTTATTTCATCTCTAGCATTTTCTGTCTCTAGAATGACTTTGATAATAGTTTTTTCGTTTTGTATGGCATTTTTCAGTTCCTCTGGAAAATCTTTCATGGAAACTCCAGATGAAACTCCTATTATGCAGTCTGCTTTGATGCCTATTTCTGGATCCATTGTAACTTCAAGTGTTGTTTTATGACGTGACGTGACGTTGGGATGTCCCTTTGCAAAGAAGCTGTAGTTCATGGTAATCACTTTTCATACAGGTTATTTTTTTTGAGATTTGATTGAATCTTTGGTTCAATTTTTGATAATCCTGTTTTTTTTTATGTTTTTGGTTTAAGAGAACTTTGATTTCATTTAGTGTTCATTAAAATCTTATATGAATCAGTATATCAATTAATTTTAGATTTTAGTATAATCAATAATAATTTATGAAAATTAAAAATGATTTTTATAAAAGTTCATACTCCACTTGATATAAAATTAACTCAATTGGAGTAGGATTAATCACTGAATTAACGAAATATAGAAAAACAATTTAAGGAAGTTTAATATGCCAAAAAACCGATTGAAAGGCACTTACTGTTTAATAATTCAATTAAAGTCTCAACAAAATATTAAAATAGGACGTTTAGGTGAAATAGATTTTGAAAGGGGTTACTACGTTTATGTTGGCTCTGCACTGAATTCACTTAAAAGCAGGCTTGAAAGACACCTTAAAGATGATAAAAAGCTTTTCTGGCATGTTGATTATCTTCTAAACAATCCTGATGCAAATGTTGTGGACGTTGTCTTTGCTGTGAGTGATGAGAAGTGGGAATGTTCCCTGGCAGCCCATATATCCGAAGAAGGGTCTGAAATTCATGCTTTCGGATGTTCAGACTGTAAATGTCCATCTCATCTATTCTACTTCCAGGATCTGGAAGGATCAAAAAGGGTCTGTTTGGAATCCTTTGAAAAACTGGGACTTAAACCATTGGATCTGGATGATCTGGAAAAACTTTGAATTCTGGAAAGAAATTGAATCATAAGATTAAATCATTAACTTCAAATACAGCTCTCATATTTTTTTAGTTTTATTTTTAAATTTATGAATAATTCCCTGAAAAAACTAGGTTGGTGGGTATGCTCCACCACATGCCTCAAGTAAAAATCGATCTCTTCAATTAGAATAATAGTTACATTAAAAATAAATTAAAGTTACTATGGACTTATGATGATAATTAGAGCTTCTATTAATTTAATGAAAGTAATTTTTTTTCAAATATTTGTCCTTGAAAGTGGAGGGATGTAGATTAAAAGAAGGTTCACTGGAACTTCCTGAAAAATTCCTCGAACTCATCCACACCCATGGGCTTGGGAACAACAAATTCCTGATTTTTGTAGATCTTCTCTGAAAGTTCCAAGTACTTAGCTGATTGTTCAGAGTCTGGAAACTTTTCAACAACTGTTTTTGCATCGTATTCACTCTGCTGTACCAGTTCGCTTCTGGGTATGACCTCCATGACCCGGGTTCCAATTCTCTTGGCGAATTCTTCAACGATTTCAACTTCACGGTTGGTACCTCTGCAGTTGCAGATTATACCCCCAAGACGGCCTTTGAGTTTCTGAATACCTTGAGAGATGTTGTTTGCAGCGTAAAGTGCCATGTACTCTCCAGAGGTAACTATGTAAACTTCGTCTGCGAATTCTTCCCTAAGGGGTACTGCGAATCCTCCGCAGACCACATCTCCAAGCACATCGTAGATCATGACATCAGGCTCTGGCTTGAAGACTCCAAGTTTCTCAAGGAGATTCATTGCAACTATGACTCCACGGCCTGCACATCCCACTCCTGGCTTTGGACCCCCGCTTTCGACACAGTTAACCTCCCCATAGCCTTTAAATAAAATGTCATCCTTTTCGACGTCCTTTTTTTCCCTCACAACATCGAGGATGGTTGGTATTCTTCGTCCCACAAGGGTTCTGGTTGTGTCTGCCTTTGGGTCGCAGCCTATCACCAGGACGTTTTTATTCTGGGAGTAGGCTGCTGCAATGTTTGAGACCACCGTGGATTTTCCAATCCCTCCCTTACCATATATGGCTATTTTTTTAGTTTTTGGGACATCAGTCATTACCCTTCACCATGGCCCCTATTATGTCGCCCCTTGTGACTATTCCAATGAGTTTATGGTTCTCATCAACCACTGGAAGTCTTTTGATGTGGTGGGAGTCCATGAGCTCTGCTGCATCTGATATCTCAGCATCCTTTGAGATTGTAACAACCTTTTTTGTCATTATATCCCCAATTAGAACTGAGCTTGCCCTCTCCATGTCCTCTGCAAGTTCATCCATCTCGTGCTTCATCTTAACAGGGAGCTCTATGAGGTCCAGGGGTGCGGGAAGTATTAGGTTTATCTTAGGGGAGTGGATTTCGAGCATCCTCATTATATCGCCCTCACTCAGTATTCCAACAACGTGGTTCTCCTCGTTAACAACAGGTGCCCCGCTTATCTTGTTGTTTCGAAGGACCTGTGCAACATCCACTATTTTATCGGTTGATTTGAATTTCACGACATTTACTTCCATGGCATCTTCAATCTTCATAACTCATCAACTCCTCCAGAAGTAGCTTCAGCTGTCTGGATCTATCCCATCATTGAATATTTACTTATCTTTTATTATCAAAGTCTTTTAACTATATTTTTAATTATATCCAAGGTTTTAAAATAAAACTTCTTTTATTGTAATTCTTTTATTTAAGTTTTTTATTCCTTTTTTGGTTTTCATACTACTTTCATTTTATGATCATAAATTGGGACCTAAAAGTTTAAATAATGAATAATTAAATTTAATAATAGTTCAGAAAATTAACTATTAATTTGGATTGAAAAGTGTGAAAAAACACGATTGTATAGAGTAATGTGACGTGATACCTTGAAAGATGAAAATATTGATGAAATACTGGATAACCTTTTGATTTATCTTCCTCTTTTCTATCAAAAGGCAATAAAGCCAAAAAATCCGGATATAAAACAAAAACACCAGGTTTATTATCAGATACTTGGAATACTCGAACACTTTGATAATTTACCCATATCCCACCTTGGAAAACGCCTCTTCGTATCGAAGCCCAACATGACCTCCCACATTGACAAACTGGTTAGAGACGGAATGGTTGAGCGTGTGCCTGATGAGAAGGATCGGAGAATAATCCGTGTGAGAATTACAGCGAAAGGACTGCGCTTCATAAAGGAATCCCGTGAGGTCATCAATGAAATCATAAAGTACAACCTTTCGCCCCTCAATGAATCCGAGCTCGATGAGCTCAATGGATGCCTTAGAAAGATAAGAGAATTCATGCATAAAATCGATACAATGGAGGAAATACATCGTAAAACTCCTTAAAACTTACAAATAAACGAATTTTATAATTTTTAATTTATTGGAGGATACTTAATGGAAAATGAAAAATCAAAGGGTTCTGAAACCCTCAACATCAAACTGCTGCTGGGAGGACTCATGATAAGCCTTCTTGTAGGTGCTCTTGACAACTCCATCATGAGCACAGCTATGCCTCAGGTCATTGCAAGCCTTGGAGGAATGGCATATTATGTCTGGCCCTTCACAATCTACCTTTTAACATCAACAATTGCAATAATACTATCAGGAAAACTATCAGACATATACGGCCGTAAAAAGTTTCTAATAACAGGAATAATTATCTTCATAACCACCTCCGTTCTCTGCGGTTTCTCCCAGAATATAGCGGAACTCACATTCTTCAGGGGACTGCAGGGAATCGGTGGTGGAATACTCATGACCATTCCCTTCATAGTTGTGGCCGAGGTCTTCCCTCCCAGGGAGAGGGGAAAGTACATGGGAATTTTATCATCGGTATTTGGATTTGCAAACGTGCTCGGTCCTGTGCTTGGAGGATTCATAACAGACTTCATGGGCTGGGAATGGGTCTTCTACGTGAACATTCCCGTGGGAATTGCAGCCGTATATATGTTAAGATCCTACTTCCCACACCTTGAAGTGGTTGTAAAGGAAGGTTCAATAGATTACACAGGAATTGTGACCCTGACAGCATCTTTAAGTGGGCTTTTCCTGGGATTAACCTTTGTAAGAGACATTGCAGTTTCATCAGCACTCGTTACAGCCCTCTTCATATTTGCAGCCGTCATGCTCGTGTTGTTTATATACGCTGAGAGAAGGGCCAATGACCCAATTCTGCCAATGAAACTCTTTAAAAACTCAATATTCAATGTTTCATCCATTGCAATGTTTCTTTCAAGTGCTGTGATGTTCTGCGGAATCATCTACATACCCTTATTCATCCAAGGGGTGCAGGGAATGAGTGCTTCAACCTCGGGGCTTCTTATAATCCCAATGCTTGTGAGTCTCACAGTTGCATCCATCGCAACGGGACAGATCATCTCAAGAACCGGTAGATACAAAAAACTGGGAGTTTTGGCATTTGTACTCCTCACCATTGGTATCTGGCTTCTTTCAACCATGAACACCAGCACAGGTTACCTTGCCCTCTTAATCTACTCAACCATCATGGGTGTTGGAACCGGTATGATGTACCCAATATTCAACGTTGCAGTGCAGAACGCAGTTTCTTTGAGGGATCTTGGAACTGTTACAGCTTCAATGCAGTTCTTCCGTAACATCGGAGCAACTGTGGCCCTTCCTGTATTCGGAGTCATTGTGAACCTCTCTGTGAACATGAACATACAGACTGCCAAGAACGTTCCACCTGCACTTATGAGCCTTGGAATACACAATGTTTTCCTTTCCGGACTTGTGATAAGTCTTGCAGGACTTTTGGTTTGTTTGTTCCTGAAGGAGAAGGTCCTGGCAGGTAGAGGTGGTTTTGAAGGTGATAAAAAGGAGTTGCCTGGAAAATAAGATTCTGAAGGAAGAATTCTTCTTTTTTCTTTTATTTTTTTAAGGATAAAATTAAAAATTAATGATATTTAATTAATAGAAACTTGATTAATAAAGAATAGGTGATGAAATGGTTGAATCTCTTAAAATAGAAACCATTACAGTGAAAAACCTGAAAGCTTGATTTTTTTGTGAAATAGATCTGAAAGGGATAATTAATGAACTGGCGCCCAAACACCGACAAAAACTTGAGATTATTATTTCTAAGAAGTAAACATAAATCCAATCACTAAATTACAATTTATTGAAACATTTAAGCGTTTGAGTCAGTTACTCAACTTAAATGTAACTCTTATTTTTTGTTGCAAATCGTTAATAAAATTCCCCTAAATTATCATTACTTTATCTGAAATCCAAATTCGAAGGTTTTAAGGGGACACAGTTCATTAAATAAAAATAACCCATTAAATTACTAAATTCATTGAATCAAGGTGTAACAATGAGGATAACGTTCATAAATCCACCACAAACCAATTCAAAATACAAATTCATAGGAGTTGTGGCTCCACCACTCGGAATAAGTTACATGGCAGCTGTTCTGGAGGAAAACAACTTCGATGTGAGTATCATAGATGCTTCAGCCCTTGACATGACCTGGGAAGCCCTTGAAAAGGAGATAAAAAAGGCATCCCCAGATGTCGTGGCAGTGACAGCCCTGACACCCACAATAAATCAAGCCATGAAAACTGCGGAAATTGCAAAAAAGACATGTCCAGAAGCTGTGATAGTTCTTGGAGGTTACCATCCAAGCTTCAACTACGAGGAAGTCCTTGAGAAGGATTTTGTTGACATCGTTGTGATGGGGGAGGGGGAAGTTACTATGCTTGACCTTGTTGAAACCCTTGAGAGAGGAGGAGACCTGTCAGAAGTTAAGGGAATAGCCTTTGAGAATACTGTAACACCGGTACGTCCACTAATTACAGATCTGGACAGTTTACCATTTCCTGCAAGGCACCTGTTACCAATGGGTCATTACAAACTCTTCAACATGGATACAAAGATGGCAACAATGATAAGCAGCCGTGGCTGCCCAATGCAGTGTTCTTTCTGTGCATCTGCAGCACTTCACGGATCTAAAATGCGTTTAAGAAGTCCTAAGAACGTTGTGGATGAGATGGAGCACCTTGTGAAGGATCATGGTGTTGAAACCATAGCCTTCATGGATGACACCTTCACCCTTAAAAGGAGCAGGGTTGAGGAGATCTGTGCTGAGATCAGAAGAAGGAACCTTGATGTTTTCTGGGGATGCACAGCCCGTGTGGACACCTTATCAGAGGATGTTATCAGACAGATGAGGGAAGCTGGATGTATCGCCATGTTCATGGGTGTGGAATCTGCGGATCAGCAGGTTCTGGATGAAGTTGACAAGAAAACCAGTGTTGAAAAGATCAGACGTGCCTTCGAGATCTCAAGGAAGGAAAAAATGCGTACCATAGCCTCTGTGGTGCTTGGAATGCCTGGAGACACCAAGGAAAGCATAGCTAGGACTGTGAACTTTGTTAAGGAGTTGAAACCTTCCTACGCAATTTTCAGCCTGGCCACACCCTACCCTGGAACCCGTTTCTACCAGCAGACCCTTGAGAAGAACCTTATAAAGGTCAGGGACTGGTCCAAGTACACCCTCATATCACCCATCATCGAGACAATGGAGTGCTCCCTTGAGGAGCTTAAAAAGATGCAGAACAGAGCATTCCGCAAGTTCTACCTGCGTCCAGGGTACATTCTACGCCAGGCATGGATGGACGGACCAATGTTACTGCGGACCATTGCATCGGTTATTAGAGAAGTGATTTAAAAGATCATTTCTTTTCCATTTTTTTAACTTTAAACATAACTTTCAGAACCTTATTAAAAGAAAAATACTTAAAAAAACCTTTTTTTATCAATTACATGACCTAAATTAAAAAGTTACTAGCTATTTTAAGTGTAAGAATTTTTATATAATTACGTGTGTAGATTAAGACACATCATGAGGTAATTTTTATGTCACAGAAATACACTCCAGTGAAGTACTGTAGATGGTGTGGTGATCCCTTCTTGGTTAAATCCCCCAACCAAAGGTACTGTTCACCAGATGTTAAAAATTGCAGTGAGGAAGCTAAGCGTGAAAGCTGGCGTAAAGCAGCACATAAATACAGGGAAAATTACAAGGATGTTCTTAAAATATCCCAAGTTTACAAACTGGGATCTGGATTTCTGGGCAGTAAACCCCAGAAAGAATTTGATGCTGAGTACAGGGCAATACAGAAGGAAAAGCGAAGGCTTAAGTTAAACAGCATAGGGATTGGATTCTGGTTTTGGGTTCAATACAACTTACCCCTTATGAGAAATCTCATGGAAAAAGGCGAAAATCCTTTAATAACTTTTTACGTTAGCTTCATTGCAGTTGGAGTTTTATTGATAAGTGTGTTCGTTTTTGGAGTTTACTATAAATAATACTTTTCACTATTTTTTTATATAAACTTATGATGGTCAACTACGAGGGTCGGAAGTACATTTCCTAACCCATGATCCTATCCTTTAACTTATAAAAGTATAAAATCTGGTGGAATCTATGGAAATGGTAGTAATCTACGTTTTAGCCATGACAGTATCATTGATAATTGTAATAAAAACTGCAAACATATTCGTGGACAATTTGGTTGCTGTAGGTGAAGCTAAAGGAATATCACAGACCATTTTAGGAGTTACAGCTTCAGCAGTTGGAACATCTCTGCCAGAGTTTGGTTCAGCTATCATAGCAATATTAAGCGGCACACCTGATATTGGAGTTGGTGTGGTTATTGGATCCAACATATGGAATATTGCAGGTATTTTGGGCATATCTGCATTTGTTGCAGGCTTTATAAAGACAGGGAAAGAGGAGTTAAAGCGTGATGGCCTCATGACCCTGTTAACAGCCCTGATTCTCATGTTCTTCATGATATTCATGACCCAGTTAAACGCCATAGTCGGGATCATAATGATCATAACCTACTGCATTTACTTCGGGATTCTGATAAAAAAACAAAAAGAACACAAAAATGAGCGTGAAGAAAAAGAAAAAGTCGAAAATAAGGTTAAAAATAAAATTGAACATCCAGATCTTAAGAAAAACTACATATTAAGCCTTGTTGGGATTATAGGGCTTGCAATTGGCTGTAAAATTATGGTTTGGAGTGGCGTGGAAATTGCAAATGTGTTGAAGGTTCCCCAGATGATAGTCGGACTTTTTGCCCTATCCATAGGAACGAGTGCACCAGAACTCGTTGTGACCTTAAGTTCTGCAATGAAAAGGCTTCACAGCCTTTCAATGGGGACTGTGCTTGGAAGTAACGTGTTCAACATACTCATAGGAATAGGTGTTCCATCACTCTTCCTTGCAATTCCAGTAGAACCCCTTTCTGTGACCTTTGATGCGCCTGTAATGATTATTGTAACTTCCCTCTTGCTTATAATGGCTGCAAGAAAGAAAAAACTTACGAGATGGGGCGGGCTGGTCTTGATGTTAATCTATCTGGTGTATATAACTGTGAGAATATCCCTTTCAGTGTGAAGTTTTTTTAATGCATAGATGTTTTACTTGCAAAAATGAGCCAGTGCATGGTTAGAATTACAAAAAACACACGATAAGTCTTCTAAAATAAGAGGGTTGAATTAATGGGGCGTAAATAATTATAAAACTGTTCAAAAAATTAAATAAATAAAACTAAAAATTATTTCTTTTTATGAAAAAAGCCCTTCATCTTATTATTAAGAGATATACTTACGAAGTACGCTCCGGATTTGTCATTGAATTCAATTAAGGGATCATGATCAACAATTGTTGTCGTGACAATTGTTGTCGTGACAACATTTATATGCTTGGTGATCCATAGTAGGTACATACATATGATCAAAACACATGAAGTACTTAAAATCACTTAAATGGAAAAATAAAGGTTAGCTCATGAAATCAGATATTCCACTTCCAGGACTTCTGTCCATTATCAGCCGTAACCATTTTATCTACCTCAACCAAGAAACAAAGGATTTAGATCTTACAGGAGGTCAATTTCCATGTTTAATAACGATTTCACACAAACCTGGAACCACTCAAGATCACATTGCAAAGAAACTCCAAATAGACAAGGGATCCATAGCCCGTGCCGTTAAAAAATTGGAAGACAATGAACTTGTACACCGCATACCAGACCCTAAAAATCGTCGAAAATACCTCCTTTTCTTAACAAAAAAAGGAGAAAACATAATACCACAAATCAAAAGTATCGAAGAAAAATGGGAAAAAACTGTGTGTGAAGGACTTAGGAAAGATGAAATTACCATGTTAATGGAATTCCTCAACGTACTTGCTGAAAACAGCACTGAAAAAATTAAAAAACAATACTAACCTTAAAAAACTTAAAAATTCCAGATAGATATCTAGAAAACTTAATATCAATCTCAGTTTTTAAAAAAAAAACCTTAAAATCAATTTTAGTTATTCTTTGGTGAAATATAATGCAAAAAGAACAATCACAAACAAATCAAAATTCTCCAGAAGGAGATGACAAAACAGCAGGAGTCTCCCTTATCATGGGAGACCCAAAAAAAGCAGTGATCAAACTTTCAGGACCTATGATCGTTTCAATGATCCTCATGACCCTTTACAACCTGGTCAACGCAGTTTGGGTTGCAGGTCTTGGAGGAGACGCCCTTGCAGCAGTGGGATTTGTAACACCATTATTCATGGTGCTCATCGGCCTCAGCAACGGCCTGGGGGCAGGTGCAGCATCTGCAATAGCACGTTACATAGGTGCAGAAGATAAAAAATGTGCAAACAACGCTGCAATGCATACACTGCTCATTACAATGGTTATATCCATTTTTCTGACTGTGTTACTGCTTGTGTTCCTAAAACCCATACTTTTACTTCTGGGTGCAGGAAGCACATTAGACCTTGCAGTTCAGTTCGGACAGGTCACCTTCGGCGGAACCATTCTGATGCTTTTTGAAGGTGCAGTTTATGGTGTGCTTCGTGCAGAGGGAGATGCTAAAAGGACCATGTATGCAATGGCAGTATCCTCAGTCCTTAACATGATCCTTGACCCTATACTCATTTACTGGGCTGGTTGGGGTATTTCAGGAGCTGCATGGGGTACAGTAATATCCATTGCCTTCGTGTCCATGGTCATGATCTACTGGTTCTTCATTAAGAAGGATACCTACGTTTCATTTTCACTGAAGGACTTCGTACCAGACAGGAAGGTTACAATGAACATTTTAAATGTTGGTCTGCCTGCAAGTGCGGAGTTCTTTGTTATGTCTGTGCTTGCAGGTGTCCTTAACGGTATCCTGGTATTCGTTGCAGGAACAGATGCCGTTGCAGTTTACTCTGCAGGATGGAGGGTTGTTATGATGGCAACCATGCCAATAATAGCAGTTGGAACATCTGTGATCACAGTTGCAGGCGTATCCTACGGGGCAAGAAGATACGAAAACATCTCCATAACACACAAATACTCCATAAAGGTGGGAATACTAATTGCAGCCCTTACAAGTGCTCTTACCTATGTGTTTGCACCATACATTGCCATGATATTTACTTATACCCCACAGAGTGCATCACTGGCGCCAACCATTGCTGCCTTCCTCCAGGTGATGTGTTTCTTCTACATATTCATGCCACCAGGAGTGATGTCTGGTTCTGTATTCCAGGGAGTTGGTAAGGGAATGAGCTCCCTCACACTGACATTCCTCAGGAATCTGGCCTTCATCGTTGTGTTTGCATACCTGCTGGCAATACCCCTGGGCATGGGAGAGCAGGGAGTATGGTGGGGAATCGTTGCCGGAGACATTGTAGGGAGCGTAGTTGCATACACATGGGCTCATACCTACATCAGAAGGTTAAGGGGCAATTCAACCCCTAGTTAACCTTTAATAAGCTTAAATTCAAATGCTCTGATACTTGGCATACGTGGTACTACCAAAACATAAACTAAAATCAACAGAAACTCATTTTTTTTCTTTTATCCTTTTTTAATTAAAAATATGATTAAAAAGTAAAGATTGAATTTTTAAGGTATTATTAAAAATTTAAAAAGAATTGAATTTAAAAAAATAAATTTACCCTTAGAAAAAAGCGTTTTTATATATTCCAATTCATTATTTCAAGAATTAATTTTTATTAAAAAATATTAAAATATTCATTCTAAAGCCCTGAACAAAATAATTTCATTAGCTCTATTTCTTAATTCTCTTATAAACAGAATCATTTGGCCTTACCTTGTCCACAACAGAAATCGCCACATTCTGACCTTTAAATCCCTTTTGAATGTTTTCACCATTTATCTGCATGGACTCAACCTTCTGGATGAGGGAACCCGTTGTTGGTCCCTGAATCATGACCTCGTCATCCACTTCAAGGTCATTCCAAAGTCTTATCTCTGCTGCAGAAACCCTGCTGTAGTAGTTCACAACCTCTCCAATGTCCTGTTTTTTGTGGGTTGATTCATTGTATCCACTGATTTTGTAGGGTTTTCTGAAGTAAAATCCTGTGTCAAAGCCCCTGTTGAAGACCTTACGGAGCTCGGACATCCATCCATCCATGCGTTCCTGTCTGTTGACATCCCATGAGCCACTGTTGTATGTGTCAATTGCTTCCCTGTAGACCTTTGTAACTGTTGCAACGTAGTCTGCAGGTCTTGCACGCCCTTCTATCTTGAAGGCATCGATTCCAGATTCTACAAGTTCAGGAACGTGCTCCATCATGCAGAGATCCTTAGGACTCAAGATATGAGTTGTGTCAGGCACCGATCCCTCTGACACTTCCATTGATACCTCTTCTCCATCTTCAGATACAATTTTCCATCTTTTTCTGCAGGGTTGGAGGCATTCACCACAGTTTGCACCCTTATCATATAGATGTGAACTTAAAAAGCACCTTCCAGACACTGCCATACACATGGCCCCATGCACGAAGGTTTCGATCTCCATACTTGTTCCTGATCTGATACGTTTGATATCGTCAAGTGATAGTTCCCTTGATAAAATGGCACGTTCCACACCCAGTTCTTCAAGGAGCTGCAATGATTCTGTGTTGGACAGATTGGCCTGAACACTCATGTGAACTGGAACACCATTTTCACGTGCAACCTTCAGCGCCCCCAAATCTGAAACTATCACTGCATCAGCACCAGAATCCCTGATAACTGGCATTACCCTTTTAAGGTGTTTTATTTCATCTTCCTTCATTATGGTGTTGGTGCAGATGTAGAGCTTCACATCAGATTCATGACAGATATCTACAGCCCTTTTAAGGTCTTCAAGTTTGAAGTTTGCGGCGTGGGCTCGCATGTTGCAGCCTTCCATACCTATGTAAACAGAATCTGCACCGTTTTTAACTGCAGAGTTCAGTGCTGAAAAATCCCGTGCTGGAGAAAGGAGTTCTACCATTTAACCACCATTATATATAATTAGTATCTATTTATGTAGATTCAGTTTTATAAATCCAATTTTGAATGTTTTTAGTTTTAAAATGTCTTTAGTTTTAAATTTTGGTTTAAAAAAAGAATAAAAATATGAATAGAATAAAAATATTAAAAATCCGTTGCTGTGAGTTTTTTTATGAGTTAATTTCTGAAAAAAGTTTTTTAACACCGACTGGCCTCATATGCTCCAATATCCTTAGGCAAAGTGGTTGGATATTCTCCTGTAAGGCAGCCCATACAGAGTTCATCTCTTCCAAGACCTATACACTCCACAAGGGATTGTTTATCAAGGTATCCCAAGGAATCAACACCAAGAACCTGTCTTATCTCTTCAACTTCCTTGTCAGATGCTATTAACTCTTTCTTTGTTGCCATTGCTATTCCATAGTAACAGGGGGATGTTATAGGCGGGCAACCCACTCTTAAGTGTATCTCCTTAACCCCTGCATCCCTTAAAACCTTTACAAGGGATTTTGATGTTGTTCCACGAACCACGCTGTCATCAACAAGCACTATGCTCTTTCCCTCAAGCTCTGATTTTATTGGGTTCATCTTAAGCCTTACAGAGGTTTCACGTTCCTCCTGTGTTGGCATGATGAATGTTCTCCCTATGTAACGGTTCTTTATGAGCCCTTCACCATAGGGTAATCCTGATTCCCTTGAGTAACCTATCGCTGCGGTTATTGCTGAATCAGGTACCGGCATGACGATATCAGCATCAACTGGGAACTGTTTTGCAAGGGATTTTCCAATGTTCAAACGAACGTTGTAAACTGATCTACCATCCAGAATACTGTCAGGACGGGCAAAATAAACATATTCAAACATACAATGAGCACAGGGCATTTTCTTGTTTTCAAAGATTTTGTAACTCTTTATTTCATCGTTTATAACAAGAATTTCACCAGGCTCTATGTCCTGAACATATTCCGCCCCTACAACATCAAAAGCAACAGTTTCAGATGCCACAATTGTAACATCATCTAATTTTCCCATGGAAAGGGGTTTTATTCCTATGGGGTCACGTACAACAATAAGATCATCATTTACAAGTATAACAATAGAATAAGAACCAATCAACCGCTTTGAAACGTTCCGAACAGATTCAACCATGTTCCCTGTTTTAGAATATTCAGCTGAAAGAAGCTGGAATAATACTTCAGAATCTGTTGTTGAATTGAATTTATGACCAAGAAGCTGTAACTCCTTCCTCAATTCCATTGAATTAATTATATCCCCATTATGGGCTATTGCAATGGTTCCAGATTCAAATTCACTGTAGAATGGCTGTGAATTTTCAAGTTTTGATTTTCCAGTTGTTGAGTATCTTACATGACCTATGCCCACATTTCCGTCGAGGCCGTCCATGTTTCCATTGTTAAAAACATCACAAACAAGACCCATTCCTCTGTACGTGCTCATTTCATGGCCGTTATGAGTAGATATCCCTGCAGATTCCTGTCCCCTGTGCTGCAGAGAGTACAATCCATAATATATGTACCTTGACACATTATCGGATTTTTTATTAGAGTAAACTCCTACAATACCACATTTATCCCGCAATTCAAATTCTCCCTGATATTATACAGATAAAAACCCGTTCAAAATTAGTTAAACACACAAAATTTATTGTTTGAGTAGGTTGGGACTGAATTTTTCATCATCGAACTCTTCCTTTAAGTCATCTATTTTAGAATCATAAAAAATTAGAACAGTTCTGATTATCTTTAACCAGCCTGTGGCATCCTCCTTGGAAGGTGCTACAATGTAACCTTGACCTACAACGATTTTTTCAGGTTTAAATTCGTTGGATATAAAATAAATTTGTTCTTCATCAATCAATTCTTCATCGAAAGCTTCTTTCCACAGATCATTCAATGGAAATGCTTCGAATAACTCTTTATTCTTGAGTATCTGATACTTGTTCTTTGTATCTGCGTATCTCTGCTTCACATTTTTAAATTCGTCTTCGCTGATCTTGAGTTTTCCCCTGAACTTCTCCTTTGACTCTGCTATTTCCTTGTTTTTAGAAGTTAATTCCTGGTTTTCAGCAGTTAAGGCTTTTTTCTCTTCGTTAAGTGCCTTGATTTTGTCCTTGGATTCCCAGAGTTTTTCCTCAATTTCTGTGTATTTCTGTATGTTAGCAATGGATATGAGTCCTGCACGTATTATGGCATTTTTGATCTCGTTTCTTATGATCACGGGATCCATGTACTCCACGTCATGGCCAAATGGAAGTTTCATCCTTTCTATATGGCCAACTTCTTTTTTAAGACATTTCTGGAACTTATCTGCAAGTTCCCTGCCCGGTGCATCAACATCCGTTGCAATTAAAAGTATATCCGCACCCCTGACTGCTTTTTTAGCTATTTCAGGGTTGGTTGTTGGGATTATGGCGGAGATGGTGATGTGGTACTCCGCTCCAAGTGCTATGTTCTGCATTGCCCTGGAAACCTTCTCCACATCTGAGGCACCTTCCACAATTATCCTGACATCTATTGGATTTACAGCATCCATATCTTTTCAACCTATATCAGTTAATCCATTCACAGTTAATCTATTTTAACCTGTAACCTGTGATTTTTTTGTTCTGCCAGTTGTAACTTCGGATCCTCTTGGATTTACCGAATCCACATGCTGCGCAGTATTTTTTACGTGCGTGGTATGAGTTTTTACCACAGCGCCTGCATCTGATATGGGTTTTTTTATTACGCTTACCAAATGATGGTGTTCCTTTCATTTATTCAATCCTCCAATAAAATTGCAATTCAAAAAAATTTGTATTTAGATCAGAAATTAGATCAGAATAGTATAAGTTGTAGGTTACTTACTCTATCCTGGTGATATATAAACTATGTTGTCGCCCCTTATAAGGACAACTCCTAACCTTCTTGCGGACTCGCCATCTTCTAATTCTTCGGCGTCGTTCAAGACTAAGTTCATATGCATGTCAAAACTGTTGAGAGCTCCTCTAAATTCTCTTCCACCTTTGAGTTTAATGAGTACTTGGGAGTTTAATGATTTACCTAACACATCAAGTGGTCTTGATGTATTCACATTCTTCTGTGCATTCACAATATCACCTTTCCTATAACTTCAATGTTGGTTTGATTTATATTTAAATGTATGCGTTGTTAAATAATGTATTATAAAACTTTTAATTAGAGTTTATTTAGGAAATAATATTTGTCATCAAAGCTTATATATGGATAAGGTGTGTTTTAAATTGAAGATCAAAAAAAGGTACTATCTTAAAAAGAAAAAACTCAGGGAAGTTCAGGAAAAACTCGGAGACTACGCAGAAGTAATAGGAGCAAAGAGCAAGGTTGAGATCATTGAAACTGACCTTCCAGACATCCTCCTGGTTGATGGAGAGCCCCTAGTGATGATGCTGGATGGAGAACCCCTTCCAACAGTTAAGGGCGCCCTTAAAATGGACATAAAATCCAGTTACGTTGTCGTGGATATGGGTGCTGTTAAATTCGTTGCAAAGGGTGCAGACGTGATGTCACCAGGCATAGTGGATGCTGATCCATCAATAGAAGAGGGAGATCTCGTTGTTATCATTGAAGAGAGTCATAAAAAGCCCCTTGCAGTTGGAAGAAGTTTAATATCCGGGCCTGAAATGGTTGAAAACCGTGAGGGAAAGGCCGTGAAAAGCCTGCACTACATTGGCGATGATATCTGGAACCTTGAGATTTAATTATGAATCGAATTACTAATGATAATATTGATGAACTATAACTGACTAAGCACATTGCAAATTGATTAAGAAAATAACAGAATTGAAGAATTTTAAAGGTTTTTCAATGGTAAAACTCAGATATGCATCTGGAAACGTCATTTCACCCAATGTTCACACTGTAGGTGTACTTGCAGTTGGATCCCACCGTGAGAATCATGGTGCTGCCCTGCCAATTGACACAGATTCGAAGATAGCTGCATATATTGCACTGCAGGCATCATTAAAAACAGGGGCAACCTTTCTGGGCATACTCTACGCTGCCACAGAATACAATTACGTGAAACATGGCCATCATCTGCCTGTGGCTGACCTGGTTGAAGGGGAACTGAAGCCAACACTTAAATCAGCAAAGAGATGCCTGGATCTCAAGAAGGTGGTTCTTGTAAACGGCCACGGTGGTAACGTACCCATAAAAGATCACATCAAAGATATTAAAAGGGATCTGGACCTTGAGATCATCTTCAACAACCGCGTGGTTGAAATTGAAGGCCCACACGCAGGAACTGGAGAACTGTCCATGGCAGCTGTTCTTGGTTTTTTAGATGAAAAACGTGTTTACAAACACTGCAACTTTGAAAAGTATCCTGAAGTGGGAATGGTAGGCCTTGAGGAGGCGCGTGCAGCTGAAGAAGGTATCAATGAGGGAGCCCTTGAAGTTGAGAAGAAGGGCGTCTGTGTTGACAGGGAACTGGGAAAGGAACTCCTTGATGATGCTGTTGAGAGTGTTGTGATGGATATTAAAGAAGCCCTTTAAAATTAAAACTTTTCTTCTCAAACTAATTTTTAAAGATAGATTTTAGAGATGGATCTTGTTAAAAATAAAATCCATTTTTTTAATTCCAATTTTTACGTCAAATCATTATTTTAGAATTTTTTAGAATTTAATTTATAAAAAAAGTTGAATTAAACAATTTTAGAATCTTTTAAAATTTCTTTTTTAGATTAAAAGCTTTTTTAGAAATTTATAAAAAAATAATGAGGATATGGGAGAATAATGAGGAGTTGCAAGAATTCAGAAAAAATATCCGGTTCATCCACCCTCAATCTTCTTGATAAGTCTTGAACACTCCCTTACAACATCTTTCTTATCAAATGCCCCTGCAATTCTCCTGATGGCTTCAAGCATCCTTATGACTGCATCAAGCCAGCTGAAGATATCCCCTGCATAGGCCTGAATTCCATAGTTTCGCATGAGCTTCTTGCTTATGGCTGCAGGATCCCGTTTCATCATACGCTGCTTGAGTATTCTGCGGGAGAGCTCCATCTGGAAACAATCACAGAAGGGCCTGTCCTTACATTTGCAGGATAAAAATTCTATCTGAAGATTTATAAGTGTCTCCTGGATGTTAGGTTCCAGTTTTGAGATTGCATCCCCTGATGAAAGTATGTCAAGGGTTGAATCTGCGAAAAGCCTTGTGGACATGTTTATCTTGAGAACCTTGGACAGCCTCTGACTTATTCTGTTTGAGAGGTAAGCACTTTCAAATGGCTCAAGAAACACTACAATGTCAAGGGGTTTCACCTTCTTAGCGTGTATCCTCTTTCTTATGTAGTCTGCATCCTCATGGTTCAGGAATGATGTGGAAACTGCCCTTCCATAACGTGTTGGAATGAATTTTTCCTCTCCATTGTTGTTTTTAACTTCCCTTACGAACTTGTGGTGTATCAGTGTGTTGTATGTTTCATCGAAGCTCAGTGGAAGTTCTTCCTCCATGTAGGCTGCTTCCATGCTCTCAATATCATCAACACGGCCTGCACAGACATCTGCAAGGAACTGCTCCACAACATCATCCTCTGAGTAGGTAACGTCTATGCGTTCCACATCACTTTCTAAGAGTGCTACTGCCATCATATCCTCTGACTGGTCATTGTAGCTACGGCCAACCTCCGGTATGAGGTAAACCTTGCCAATATCATGATATGATGGTCTTCCTGCCCTTCCAAGCATCTGAGAAAATTCGTTTGGACTGAGCCATTTGTTTCCCATGGTAAGGGTTTCGAAGATAACTTGGGAGGCTGGAAAGTCAACACCTGCAGCCAGTGCAGCTGTTGTAACCACTGTTGAAATCTTCTGCTTCAGGAACTCCTTCTCTATCCTGCTCTTCTTGGAATATGAAAGCCCTGCATGGTAAGCCTCGGCATTGACCCCCCTCTTTGAGAGGTAATCCGCTATCGAATGGGTTTTCCTACGGGAATTGGTGAATATGATTGTCTGACCTTTGAATCCCTTCTTTGAAATGTTTTTGTATTCGTTACGTGAGAGACGTGCCATTATATCCTCTTTATCGTACTCAGACTTTGCAAATATGAGGTGGCGTTCAAGGGGTACTGGTCTGTTTTTGTACTCCACCATCTTCATTCCAAATTCAGATGCTATTTCCGTGGGGTTCTGGACAGTTGCAGAAAGGCCTATTATCTGGAGATCCGGAAAAAGTGCCTTCAAACGTTTTATAAGACCGTTTAAGCGCGGTCCTCTCTCCTCGTCGTCCAGCATGTGTATCTCATCCACAACCACAGTTCCAAGGTCTCCCAGTGTGTGGGCCTTTCCAGCGCGCAGAAGAAAGTCCAGGCCCTCATAGGTTCCAACAACGATGTCTGAAGCCTCAACATCATCATCAACTATTGAAAGCTCACCTTTGGCTTTTATCCTGCTCATTCCAACCCTTATGGATACATTCAATCCCATTTTCTTGTATTTCTTCTTGAAATCCCTGTACTTCTGGTTTGCAAGGGCCACAAGGGGCGTTAAGAACATGAATTTCTTACCCTTCAATGTTCGGGGTATTCCTGCAAGTTCTCCTATGAGGGTTTTACCACTTGCAGTTGCAGATACAATGAGGAGGTTCTCCCCTTCCAGAAGTCCGTTCTGAACTGCCAAGGTTTGAACAGGGAGCAGATGTTTGCCATGTGACTTCAAAACCTTCCTAAATTCAGCTGGAAGTTTTAATTCATCCATGGACATCTTTGGAATGCCCTTATCACTGCCCCTAGTTATACGATCGTAGAGTGTGAGGTCCGGGTTCTTCACAGGGTTGAAGTTAGGGTTTAAAACACTCAGAACCTTGTTAAGGTCTCCTGTCTTTTCAAGCATCCTCTGGAAGTTTCTGAAGGTGCTCATGTCAAAGCCACGGGCTTTAAGCTCCCTCTTTATTTCTGCCTCCGCACACAACCTGCAGATGTACTCTTTATGGTAAAGGTAGGATGATTCCTTTCTCAGGAGGGTTACATAACCTTCAAAGGTGCAGTGCCTGCACATTCTGGTTCTCTTAAAGGGTATGTTCAGAGATTCCAGCATTTCCTCTGTTTCTTCATCCTTTCCTATGATGTAAACGTTCTGTTTACGGAGGATCTTGATTGCCTCACTTGGTGGGAAAAGATTCTCAGTTTCCGGGTCCTTTTTAACTATGAACTTCTGAGGCCTTATCTTGTCTCCATTTCTTCCCAATTTAAGGTATCCGTAGAAGATAGGTTGTCTCCTGTTGTTAACAGCACCCTTAGCACTGCCTATTGGAAACATCTCCAGAATCTTCTTGTTTTTTCTTAAGATTATCATTTAAATCTTTTTAATTGTTTTAATGAAAAAATATATCTTAATTTTTTAAAAAAATGTTTATTCTTATTTAATTTCTAATTTAATGATTAATTTAATTTTAATTTAAGAGCTTTAATATTTCTTAATTTTAATATTTCTTAAATATCCTTTAATATCACTTGATTTTTTAATGTTATCTTAAATAAATTCATGAAAAGTTTTGTGTAAAAAACTTAAAAATATTATCCAATTGTTAAATAAATCGTCCATAGGACATTTTATTAAATATGGTTACCTATCAATTGGATTTTAAAAAAAATTCTTTAAAATTTTAATTCTTGAAGATCAATTCCTAAATAAAAATTTACTTAAGCATCAAGTCTTCTTCTAACCTGTTTATCTTAACCTTAATAAAAAAAGAGTGGATAAAAAAGATACATTTCAGATCTCTTCTTCCTCTTTCTTCCTTTTCTCTAAAAGTTCCACTGCCTGTTCCTTGAGTTTGAACTTCTGGATCTTACCGCTGTGGGTTAATGGGAATTCATCAACGATTAAAACATACTTTGGAACTTTGTAACGTGCTATTTCTTTCATGGAGTAATCTCGGACATCCTCTTCTGTTATGTCTGCTCCCTCTTCAGGTATGACGAATGCTCCAACTATTTCACCGTACTTCTCATTGGGTATTCCAACCACCTGCACGTCCCTGATTTCTGGCATGGTGTAAAGGAACTCCTCTATCTCACGGGGGTATATGTTCTCCCCACCACGGATTATCATGTCCTTTATCCTTCCAACAATGGAGTAGTAACCGTTTTCATCCTCGGTTGCGATATCTCCACTGTGAAGCCATCCATCTTCATCTATAACTTCCCTTGTCTTTTCAGGCATTTTGTAGTAGCCCTTCATTACGTTGTAACCGCGGCAGCAGATCTCTCCAGGTTCTCCCTGTTTAACAGGTTCTCCAGTTTCCATGTCCACGATCTTAACTTCACAGTTCTCCATCTTCCTTCCAACCGTGGTGACTCGAAGTTCCAGTGGATCATCGATACTGGTCTGGGTGAATCCTGGTGAAGCTTCTGTCAGGCCGTAGACACTGGTGATACCGGTCATGTGCATGTCATTTACAACCTTCTTCATGGCCTCAACTGGGCAGAGGGATCCTGCCATTATACCTGTTCTGAGGCTTGTTAGATCGAACATGTCGAACATTGGATGTGTGTACTCTGCTATGAACATTGTGGGAACACCATAGAGAGCTGTGCAACGTTCTTTATGAACCGCTGCAAGTGCCAGGAGTGGGTCAAATACTTCAAGCATTACCAGTGTTCCGCCGTGGGTTAGAAGTGCCATTACCCCTAAAACTATACCGAAACAGTGAAACAGTGGTACGGGTAGGCAGAGTCTCTCCTCTTCTGTGAAATCCTGTCTGTCGCCTATGTAGAATCCGTTGTTCAGGATGTTCCTATGGGTGAGCATGACTCCCTTGGGAAAACCCGTTGTTCCTGAGGTGTACTGCATGTTCACAACGTCTGTGTTTTTAACACTGTTTTTAACCCTCTCAAATTCCTCGTCAGAGCCATGTTTACCTAGAAGCATCAGTTCATGGGTGTTGTACATTCCTCTGTGTTTTTCAGGTCCTATGTATATGATGTTTTCAAGGTGTGGGAAATCTTTACTTTTGAGTTTGCCCCTCTCCTGGGTTTTGAGTTCTGGTACAAGCTCGTAGATGATGTTAAGGTAATCCACATCCCTGAATCCTTCTATAAGAGCCAGAGCCTTCATATCCGATTGTTCGAGTATGTATGCAAGCTCATGGTTCTTGTAGGCAGTGTTAACAGTTACAAGAACTGCACCTATCTTGGCAGTTGCAAACATGAACGTGAGCCAGTCAGGCACGTTCAATGCCCATATACCCACGTGATCACCCTTTCCAATACCTAGGGACAGCAAGCCCTTTGCAAGAAGGTTAACTCGTTCATCAAATTCTTTGTACGTAAATCTGAGGCCCCTGTCTGGATAAACTATGAAATCTCTATCAGGACTTTTTTCAACCTGTTTTTCAAAGAACTCACCCAAGGTATCTTCTGTAAAAAGCATACAAAACCACCGCTTTTTTAATTTTAAGTTATTTATGGACATTATATATAATAATATACAATAAATATTATTTATTGTTCATCAAAGCCATTTCTTGACTGTTTATGGATTCTATTTCAGTTTCAGGCAACATATGCTCTGCAAGCTGTGCCCTGATAGAATCTGGTATTGGAACAGAGGTTTCATTGACGAAATCGTAGTGAACAACCACTGCATTTCCCTTAACCTTTATCTTACCTTCCTGCCATGCCTCGTGGCGTAGTGTGAAGGATGTGTTTCCAATCTTAACCACGTAGGTTCTCAGTTCCACGTCCTTCTCAAAGTACATCTGACATAGGAAGTCGAAGTCTGTTCTGACCATTATGAGTTTCCAGTTTTCGTAGCTGAGGTCAAGATCTGGTGTGAACATCCTGAATATTGGGTTTCTTGCCTGTTCAAACCATACAGCAAGAACAGTGTTGTTAACATGGCGAAGTCCATCTATATCTCCAAATCTTGGTGTTACCGTTGTCTTAAACATTTTAATTCATCTCTAATTTATTCAATTTTATGCAAATTTAATATTTCATGCAAATCTGATTATACATTCTAAATTTCAGTTTATTTATTTTGAATTTTGATATTTTTAAATAATCATTAATTGTAAATTCTATTTCTTACGATTTTTAAAGCCTTAAAACGGTGTGTAAACCACTGCAAGTATCTTCGCATCGGCACCGTGGGCATGAAGATCATGGGGTACGATTGAATCGTAGTAGATACTGTCCCCTTCGCCAATCACATAAGTTTCCTGGCCGTAAAGAATTTCTATTTCTCCACTCATCACGTATATGAATTCCTCACCTTCATGGGATGCTAATTCATATTCATCTGTTTTTGGAGGGTGCACCTCTATTATGAAGGGTTCCATGTGTCTGTCACTTTTACCGTAGGCTAATGAGTAGAAATCAAGGGCACTTTCATCAAGGCTTGTGTTTTTACCTGAAAAATGGGTCACACTCTTTGAACTACCTGATTTAACCACAAAAGGACCTGTTTGAGGAGCATCATCCATGAACGTGCCAAGACGGACCCCAAGGGCCCTTGCAATATTGAGTAATGGAGTTAATGAGGGTAAAGCTGATCCATTTTCAATCTTTTCAATTAATTCCACATCACTCTGACTTGCCTCTGCAAGTTCTTCACGGGACATTTCTCTGCTTTCTCTTAACTGACGAATTTTTTCCCCAACTTTGTTCTCATCTGCCATTGCAAATCACCTTTAATTATAAAATTTAATTGTAATTCTTTTGAAAAGGATTGTAAAGGTTTATAATTATCTATAAAACTTTTTTAAACCAATTCAATCTATATTACTTGTTTTATTACTTTGTTCAGCTATCAATTTCCTTCTTTTACTACTCCCAAATTCTTAATTTTAGAGTTGACACATCCTTGTCAAATAATGTCAAATAAAAAAAACATGACATCGTGCGGTTCATTCATATTTGTTATTTGATTTTGTAATATTCTGTCTGGTTAAAAACTGTTTGAACTGAAAACACTTAAAAAGAGATTTATTAATGATTTATTGTGTTTAAAGTAAATTATTAGTTTTATAAAATGGTACTTACTTTAAATTGATGTGTTGTTCGTTTTTACAGTGCTGTTGGTTACATTGGACACAACTGTGGTGTTGTTTGTTACATTTAAAACCATTTTCTGGATGTGAGCTGGTTTAAATGAAGGATCTCCAATGGTAGATATTTGTTCTGAACCTGTTAAATTAAGATCAGGCATAATACCTGCAATATCAACATCATTCCCAACACCCACAACATTTACAAATGAGCCAAATCCATAGGCAAGCAAAGCCACCATCAAAATTATAAAAACTGCCCCAGATTTCTTTGGATTCATTTAAACCTACCTGAACAATTAATTGAAAGATTTCAATTTTTTAAAAGTTTGTTTTCATATCTCAAGCTTCAAATATAATATTATCATTGAATTAATAATATCATTTGATTCCATAGTTTTTTGGCTTCAGATCATTTTTATATGGTTCCCAACATTTAAATGTAACATGGTGATGCATTTTTGAAGGTGCATTTTAACCAAAAAAAGTTCGAATTGAAACCAAAAATGGATTCACAACTTCCATATCTGGAGGATGATAAACCTGCAGATACATCTAAAGAATTGTTTTTTTATTCAACTGTAACACATTTTGCCAAATTCTTTGGTTTATCAGGGTCTATGCCCCTTTCAACACTCATGTGATAGGATAAAAGTTGCAAAGGAACAACGTAGACTATTGGAGATAGTACTTCGTTCACATCGACTGAAAATTCTATCATTTCATGTGCCTCAGACTTTAAAACTTCATCATCAGAGGATCCAAGGGCTATGACACTTGCACCTCTTGCCTTTACTTCTTGAAGGTTTCCAAGGGTTTTATCATGACTATCCCCTGGAGGCACAACTGCAACAACAGGTACGTCATCATCGATCAACGCAAGAGGCCCATGCTTTAGCTCTCCTGCAGCGTAGCCTTCTCCATGTATATAAGTTATTTCTTTAAGTTTTAGAGCCCCTTCCATTGCAGTTGGGTATGAGTAACCCCTTCCTATGAAGAAGAAATCTTCTGCATCCTTGTATTTTTTTGCTATTTCCCTTATCTGATCTTCGGTTTCCAGTGCCAGTTTCATGTGATCAGGTACGTGCTTAATATCCTCTAAGAGATTTTCTTCCCCTGCCATGGACAGTGCCAAGAGATATATGCAAGTTAATTGACTCACGTAGGTTTTTGTTGCTGCAACACCAATCTCTGGCCCTGCCCTTGTGTATATAACATGATCAGCTTCTCTTGTGGCAGTGCTTCCAAGCACGTTCACAATTGCAAGGGTTTGAGCAGTTTCATTGGCCATTCTAAGGGCTCTGAGCGTGTCTGCAGTTTCACCTGACTGGCTTATGAATACTGCAAGGGTTTTCTCATCCAGGGCCCCTGCAGAAAATTCAAATTCTGATGCAAGTAGGACATCCGTTGGAATGCCAACCAGACCCTCAAATAAATATTTTCCAACGAGGGAAGCATGGTAAGATGTTCCACATGCAACGAAACATATTCTGTTGAACTTTGGAAAGGTTTCAACCATTTCTTTTATGTCCTGAAGTTCCATCAGGGTTTTTTTAACAGCATCTGGCTGTTCATGAATTTCTTTAAGCATGAAATGATCGTAACCACCCTTCTCAGCCATATCCGGTGTCCAATCTATCAGATCAATCTCCTTTTCAATTGGGTTGCCATCAACGTCTTTTACAGTTATTCCTTCACCTGTTAAAAGGACCATCTCATTATCGTTGAGGTAAATGATCCTGTTGGTATGTTTGAGTATTGCAGGTGCATCTGAAGCAATGAAGTACTCACCTTCACCTTTACCCACTATGAGTGGACTTTCCTTCCGAACACCTATGATTTTATCAGGCTCATCTGCAGATATAACAGCTATTGCATATGATCCCTTGATATCCTGAGTTGTTAGGCGTGTTGCTTCCTCTAAATCAGAACCAGCAGCCATGTATTTCTCTATGAGATGAGGAATCACTTCCGTGTCTGTTTCTGATCTGAATTCATGCCCCTCCATGATTAACTGGTCTTTAAGTTCCCTGTAATTTTCTATTATTCCATTGTGAACCACTGCTATCCTTTTTTTACAGTCTGTGTGAGGGTGGGCGTTTTCCTTTGTTGGAAGTCCATGGGTTGCCCATCTTACATGGGCTATTCCCATTTTTCCAGGAAGATCCGCTAGTTCAAGTTTTTTCTGGACATCATCTATTTTACCTTCGTCCTTCTTGATTTCAATGCTCTGAGATGAAGTTGCTATGCCCACTGAGTCGTAACCCCTGTATTCCAACCTTTTAACACAGGATAAAAGTACTGGGGCTGCATCTTTATCCTTTAGTATACATGCTACAATTCCACACATCTATTTCACCAGTAGGTATTAATTTAAATGGAAACCATCATTGTTTCTAATGAGTTTTTAGTGCTGTTAAATGTTATTTTGAGTATATATTTATTATTTTTAGTATTAAATGTCTTTCAGTATTTTAATATTAAATTTTTTAATATTAAATGGAATTTTTATGAATTTGATATAAACTGGATTTATGATATAAACTGGATTTAATTGAACTTATATCAATTAAAATCTTTTGGATTGTCTTTTTGATTGATTTTTAGTGAGGTCCTTTTTAATGAATTAAAGAATATTTATTCTAGAAGCCAGGACAATCATCTGATTGTAACCTCTTAAATATAATTTAATTATAATAGAAAGTACAATATCTCTAATTGTAATTTATAGGTATATATACATTTGATAAAATATTATACAAAAAACAAAAAGAATGGAGTTACCATGAACACGAAGGTTGGAAATCTCATATACAAGGGTAAAGCTAAGGACGTTTACGAAACTGAAGATGATCAAAAGGTTATAGTCAAATTCAGAGATGATATAACTGCTGGAGATGGTGCAAAGAAGGAGAGTCTCAGTGAAAAAGGTTTTTACAACTCCATAATATCTTCAAAGTTCTTTGAGGTTCTTGAGAAAGCTGGAGTTAAAACCCAGTACATAGAGCTTCTGGAACCAGGTTACATGCTTTCAAAGAAGCTTGAGATGATACCACTTGAGGTCATAACACGTAACATAGCTGCAGGAAGCCTGCTTAAAAGGTTCCCCTTTGAAGAAAAACAGGAGTTTGAGCCACCTATAATTCAGATGGACTACAAGAATGATGAGTTCCACGACCCCATGCTCAACGATGATATCATAATTGCACTGGGACTTGCAACAGCAGAGGACCTTGCAAACATCAGGGAAATCACCCTTAAAATAAATAGCATCGTGAAGAACTTCCTTAAAGAGAGGGGTATCCTTTTCCCTGATTTCAAAATTGAATTTGGACGCGACTCTGAGGGAAACATAGTTCTTGGTGATGAGATAAGTCCTGACACATGCAGGTTCTGGGATATGAAAACCTGGGATGTTCTGGACAAGGATCTGTTCAGAAAAGGTGAATCTGGAGTTATGGATGCTTATAAAACTGTTGCATCCCGTATACTTGATGAGGAAGATAAGAAGAAGTGGAACCTGGATATTTAACCATGTGTGCACTTCTTAGTGATTGAGAGGATTGATCATATGAAATACAATGCAGAAGTTAGAATTAGTCTTAAAAAGGGTATGTTGAACCCTGAAGCTGCCACGATTCAAAGAGCTCTTGCTCTTTTGGATTACAAGGTTGAAAATACAGACACCATTGAAATAATAAAATTTTCAATTGAAGGTGAAGATGAAGAAACTGCACATGATAATGTGGATGAAATGTGCCAAAGGCTTCTCTGTAATCCTGTGATCCACGACTACGAAATAAACCTAACTCCAAAAAAGGGATAAAAGGAGAATAAAAAAATGAAAGTAGGGATTATAAGGTTCCCTGGTTCGAACTGTGATAGGGATGTTTACCATGCACTGGAACTTGCAGGTGCGGAGCCTGATTACATTTGGTGGAGCCAGAGAGACCTTTCAGACTTTGAGGCAATTGTAATACCTGGTGGTTTCTCATACGGAGATTATTTAAGGGCCGGAGCCATAGCTGCCATAACCCCTGTTATTGATGGGATTAAAGATGCTGTTAAAGAGGATAAACCAGTTCTTGGTATATGCAATGGAGCTCAGATACTTGCAGAGGTGGGTCTTGTGCCTGGAGTCTTCACAGTGAACAAGGACTCCAAGTTCATATGTGAATGGGCTGATTTGAAGGTTCAAACAGCGAGAACACCCTTCACAAGTATGTACAAAAAGGATGAAGTTATAAGAATGCCCATAGCCCATGCTGAAGGTCGTTACTACAACCAGGAGATTGAAAAACTCCATGAAAACGACCAGATAGTTCTCTCATTCGAATCTGAAAACCCCAATGGTTCAATGGAATCTATAACAGGAGTTTGTGATGAAGAAGGTCTTGTCTGTGCAGTCATGCCTCACCCTGAAAGGGCTTCAGAATGTATACTCGGATCAGATGATGGGTTGAAGTTCTTCAAGGGAATAGTTAACTATTAAAGGTTAACTCTTAGAAAAACAGTTGATATTAATTAGTGAATATTTTTAATGTGTTTAATTAGTTGTTTAAAAAGAATAATTTGAATGCGTTCTATGAACGCCTTCTAAATTTAATCATTTGATATTTAACATTTGATATCTGATAAAATTCAAAGGTGAATCAATGGTAGTATATTTAGTTGGTGCTGGACCCGGAGATCCTGAACTTATAACACTTAAAGCTGTTAATGCACTTAAAAAGGCAGATGTTGTTGTTTATGACCGTCTTGCCAATGAAGAGATACTGAAACATGCTGAGGGTGCAGAATTCATTTACGTTGGAAAAAAAGCTGGAGAACACTACAAAACCCAGGAAGAAATTAACCAGATACTGGTTGATGAGGGTAAAAAGCATGATGTGGTTGTCAGACTTAAAGGTGGAGATCCATTTGTCTTCGGACGTGGTGGTGAGGAGATGCTCGCCCTCCTTGAGGAGGGAATTGGAGTGGAGTTCGTGCCAGGCGTTACCTCTGCAATCGGCGTTCCAACATCTACAGGACTTCCCGTCACCCATAGAGGCATTGCAACATCATTCACAATCGTTACAGGGCATGAAGATCCAACCAAATCAAAAAAACAGGTGAAATGGAACTTCAACGCAGATACCATTATAATACTCATGGGCATTGGTATGCTGGAGGAGAACGTGAATGAGATCATGAAGTACAAGGATCCGAAAACACCGGTTTGTGTCATTGAGAAGGGAACACTCTCTGATCAACGAATAATCACCGGAACACTTGAAGATATAACCCACAATGATATCAAACCACCAGCCCTCGTGATCGTTGGGCACGTGGTTGATGTATTCAAGAAGGCAAGATCATGAGCAGATTGGAAGGAAAAGTTGTTGCACTGACGCGGCCTGCCGAGAGGATGCAGGAAGCCGTGGAAATACTTGAAGAAAAGGGTGTTGTGCCTCTTGTGGCACCCACACTGGAGCTTCAAATATCCAATACAGATTCACTGATTCAGCTGTGTGAGATGGCCCCTGAACTGGATTGGTTGATATTCACATCACCAACAGGAATAATATCTGCCTTCAAACACTGCCAAGACCTTAAAGATCGGTTAAAGCCAGAATGTAAGATAGCAGTTATCGGACCCAGAACAGCTAAATTTTTAGGCAAAAATGGGCTTGATGCAAATATCGTTCCTGAAGATTACACTGCAGAGGGTCTTCTTGAGATCTTCAAGGATATCAACCTTGTTGGAAAGAAAATTGGGATACCACGGACAAAAGCTGCACGGGACGTGCTTCCTGAGGGTCTCAAAAATATGGGGGCAGACGTTTTTCTTGCAGAGGCCTACAAATCAGGACTTCCAAAGGACAAAACCCGTGTCAACCATCTCATTGAGAGCATAGTAAGTGGAGAAGTGGATGCTGTAACCTTCACAAGTACCCTGACTGTGAAAAATCTTTTCCAGCTTGCAGATGAAACAGGACAAAAAGAGGATATCGTTAAATCCATGAAGGAAGAAGTTATGGTTGCTGCAATAGGTCCTGTAACAGCCAAACCATTGGAAGAAGAGAATATTCCCGTTATGATACCTGAGGAATACACAGTTGAAGCCATGCTTCAAAAACTCTTTGATGAAATGGTACAATAAAATATTAAAGGATTAAATTATACAAATATGATTTTAAATATAATCTAAGTGGGTGAAGCTAATGAAAGCAGTTATATGGCCTGTTTACATTGATTCAACAAAAACAAAGGGTGAAGGAAGAAGGGTGCCCCAGGAATATGCAGTAAAATCTCCAAAACTCAGGGAGATATCCAACGCTGCCGCAAAGATCGGATTGAATCCTGAGATTGAAAAGGGCAAATCTTATCCCAGATCATGGTGGGAGATTTCAGGAAGAGTTATGGTTGATAAAAACCTGCCAAAACAGGATATAATCCTTAAGATAAGCAAAATGATCAAGGCTTCAAGGAAATAAAGAGTCTTTATCCCTTACTTTTTACCATTCTACTCTTTTAAATGATGGATCCTTTTAAATAATAGGTCACAACAGTCCTATCCTATTTCTTATTTACAGGGCATACAAAAAATATTATTCACAAGATTCTAAAGTCCCAAAATCGTTAGATTTATTATTAATTTACACCTAACTTAAACAAGAACAAAAACAAGATGAAAAAAGAATTATAAAATAATTGATTAAATGAAAGAAGAGTTAGGAGTTAAGGGAGTTCATATTTAATGATCAACGCTCAAAGAAATTCAATGGACACTGCATTTTCAAAGGCCCATGAGATGGTTAAGAATGCAGAGGATATCAAGATATACACCCATATAGACTGTGATGGAGTAACAGCAGGAGCTGTGCTTTCATCAACACTTGATACGTTTGGAAAGGATCATGAAATTGAATTCATAAGTCTTGACAGGATGGATGACATTGAAGTAGAGAATGAACTTACGATTTTCTCTGATCTGGGTTCTGGACAGTGCATAGATAAATTCTGCACATCAAATTCCAAAACCCTGATTTTAGACCACCATACACCCATAAGAAAGCCTGGAAATAGTATTGATAATGGTTTTCTTGAAATAAACCCCCATTTTTACAGCATAGATGGATCCCATGAAATTTCAGGGGGAGGTATGAGTTACCTCCTTGCCAGAACCTTTGGATTCAAGGAGTTGAGTTGGATGGGCATTTTAAGTGCTGTTGGAGACATGCAGAACAACTTAACGGGCAAAATGGAGGGTTTGAATCGGGAGATACTCCGAGAAAGTGTTGAACAGAATCTTGTAGAATCAAACAATGACCTTGCCCTGTATGGTAGGCAGACAAGACCCCTTTTTATTGCACTGTCCTACTTCGGAGATGTTAACCTGCCCATAACCAACAACAAAACAGAATGTCTTCTTTTACTTGATAAATTAGGTATTCCTTCAAGAAATGGTAAAAAATACAGGACCCTATGTGATCTGAGTAATGGAGAGAAAAGTAAACTGTTTTCAGAGTTAGTTAGGATGCTGAGCAGGGAAGTCCCATCCAAGTACGTGAGATACGTTCCAAAACTGATTTCAGGAGACTCTTACGAGTTTTTAAATGAGGCTGAATATTCTCCACTCCGTGATGCGAGTGAGTTTTCAACCGCCGTGAATGCCTGCAGCCGCAATAAGCATCATGAAGTTGCCCTCAAGGTGCTGAAGGGCGATAGAGGTATGGCACTGGATGATATGGATGATCTTGCAAAGGAACACCGAAGGTACCTTGCCCAGAAAATGAGCTGGGTTCAGGAGGAGGATAGGATCATATCCATGAGCAATCTGCAGTACTTCAACGGCAGTGAAATAAAGAGTGAAGTTGTGGGAACCATAACAGGAATGATCCTAAGCTATGGTGATTGGAAAAAACCAATAATAGGTTTTACAGAAATTGGAGAGGGTAAAGAAGGTTTAAAGGTTTCACTGCGGTGTTCACGTCTTCTTGCCTACAATGGAATACACTTCGGTAACATGATAAGGAAAGTTGCCCAGAAGGTGGGTGGTACCGGTGGGGGACATTCAGTTGCATGTGGAGCTTACATACCCCCTGGAACTGCAGATAAATTCCTTGAAATATTCAATGAAAGTTTAAATGGAATGATTTAAAGAAGTTACGTAAGGATGAAATGTGGGTTTGAATGAATTGAATCTGTTCAACTTAATTGAGATGGTTTAACTTAATTGAAATGGTATTAAAACGGTTTGGATGAGAAAACATGAAGGTCTTCAAGAAAAAAGGGGAATTAACAAGGTTTCAGATACTTGCAGAAATAGCGAAGGGAGAACCACATCTCAGGCAGAAGGATATAGCAGAAAAACTTGGAATAACAGTTCAGGCTGTGTCTGAGAATATAAAAAATCTTGTGGATGATGGATACGTTGAAACAGGATTTGGCAGTGCCAAGTACAAGATCACGAAGCGTGGTATTGAGAAGGTTAAGGGTGAAGCTTCAAACCTCAGGAAGTATGCAGACAATGTTCTTGAAACGATGAATGCATATAAATCTGTTTGGCCAGCAATAGCAAGGGAACCCATGAAAGCTGGCGATAAGATCTGGCTTGAAATGGACAATGGTACACTCTACGCAACCAAGAAAGAAACCTCTGCATATGCTGAAGTATTGAATGATGCAAAGGAGGGTGAAGATGTGGCCCTCATCAGACACGAAGGTACCATTGAATTGGAACTTGGAACCGTAACCATAATCCGGCTTCCAACCATAAATCAAGGTGGATCAAGATCCTGCAACCTTGAAAGGGTTCTTGAGGTATACAATAAAGGATTTGATAAGATCGGCGCAATGGGAACAGTTTCAAGGGCAGTTGCAGATAAGTTAGGAATTGAAATTGATTTTGAATTTGCAACACCCGAGGCAACGGCAGCTGCAGCAAAAAGAGGTCTTAATGTGATGGTTTTTGCAGTTGGAAAAATGACAAAGAGCATAACACGCAGACTCGATTCAGAGGGAATAAAGTACGTGATAAAAGATGTTTTAAATGGGGAAGCATCTGAGGATTGAATAATGTGCTTTTAAAGAAAATTTAAATTGCTTTTAAAGAATTTAAATGAAGGAGCAGTTGAAAATAAACATTAATAAACTATTAAAATAATTTATTTAAAATATTTTAGTGTTTTAAACGAACCTGCACCCACATGAATCTATCTTAGAAACTATTGCACCTTCAACACTCGTATCAGGAGTTTTGGAAATTGCAAAGGCTGTTTTTCCAAGCATGGCCATTGAAGATCCCATGGTTTCATCTTCAAGAATTTCAACAAGTTCCAGAACTTCAGGATCCATGAGTGCTGTTTCCTCTGAGAACCTTCGTGAGAGTTTCATGAATTGTTGAGGATCTGGATTTTCTAAGAGCTTTGAAAGCAGATTTCTTCCTGTTTTGTTTATTTTTGCCTTGTAAACTGGATCTCCTATTATGCTTGAAGTTTCAATTTCCCCCAGGGTCTTGGATATGACAAAAAGGTCTTCTTCACTTCCATTCAGTATCAGTTTATCAACGGATCCGACTCCAGGAGCTCCTTCCTTAAGCCTTAGTGTAATCCCTCCACATACTTCTGCTATAACATCTCCCAGTCCGCTCTGCATTTCAATCTCTGCAAGGTGGGCCATTGCTGCAGCTCTGTTGAAGGTTAATGGGAGATTGAGTATCTTTGAGATTCCCAATGATGCTCCAAGGGCACAACCGGCAGATGTGCCGAATCCTGCACCTAAAGGGACTTCCAATTCATGTTGAACAACTATTCTTTTATTGTTGAAATATTCATCCAATTTAAACTCTTTTTTTATAAGATCAATGGTTTTGTACGTTATTGAAGTGTTACGAGCATCATGTTTACCATTTATTTTAACAGAAACTCCACTTCCATCCTCTATTTCCACGTCGGTGGTCACACCAACATCAAGTGCAACACCTGCACCCTTCGATCCTTTTTTAACAGGATCAATGTTTTCTACTATTTCAAAAAAGCCGGTTATGTGGGCTGGTGCGAAAATGGAACATTTCATGATATCACTATATTTAATATGTCAGAGAACCATAAATAATCTATCAAATAATAAGGTAATCCATTGAATAAAGGGGGATTTAAGCATAGAGAAGAGAATCGATCTCCATACACACAGTATATTCAGTGATGGTGAACTTTTACCATCAGAGATAGCAAGAAGGGCAAGTGTACTCAACCACAGGGCTGTTGCAATAACTGATCATGTTGATGCATCTAACATAGACTGTGTTGGACGAATTATAGATGCTGTTTTGGATATAAGGGAAAACTGGGACATAGAAATCATTCCCGGAGCTGAGATAACCCATGCTCCAGCTGAAATCATTGAAAAACTCGCAAATCAGGCCCGTGACCTTGGAGCCGAGATCGTTGTTGTTCACGGTGAAACCATAGTTGAACCTGTGATCGAGGGCACCAATTGGAATGCAGTTAACTGTCCTGAAGTTGATATTCTGGCCCATCCAGGACTTATAACCATTGAAGAAGCTGAAATTGCCAAAGAGAATAACATAGCCCTTGAGTTAAGTGCCCGGAGAGGTCACTGCCTTGGAAATGGACACGTTGCAAGTATCGCAATGGATGTTGGAGCCAAACTCGTTGTGGACACCGATACACATGCTCCAGAGGACCTGATATCCTATGAAATGGCATATAAAATAGCTTTAGGTGCAGGATTACCTGAAAAAGAGATTGAAAAAGCTTTGAAGGACAACCCTGAAGCTATACTTAAAAGTAAGGGAATACTTTGATTAACTCATTAAATATTCCCTCAGGAAGACTTTTAAAAAATTCGACACACCTAACACATTAAAAACCCTTTTTTTAAATAGGATCACACGTGAATTACAACCAAACTAACAATTAAACTAGAATCCACAAAATGAATCTATTTACATCTTTTTTTCAATGTATTCATTTAATTCCATATATCCTCAAAAAAACTAATTATTTAGAATGGTTGAACAATATTTATAACTTAATAAAGGTGGTTTCGTTATGAAAGAGAAAATAATTGGAATATGTTACATCGTTGTGGCTGCTTTAATAATCATTGTGAAATACACAGTACCTGGATTCTTTGACATACTCATATGGCTCGTTACAGCTGGTCTCATTCTTAACGGGATTTATTTGATAATTAAAAAGTAATATACTATTATTTAAAGTTATATTTAACAATATTAATGATTTTTTTTATATTTTGAAATAGTTTGAGGGTTGTTACTTATTTAAACCAGGATACCGGATTTTAAAATAAAAAAAGTTTTTAAAGAATTATTCATGAAAAACATGGTACTCCACCACCATGTCCTTCCCTAAACTGTAACTCTTTTTAAATTCCAGCTTGAATGCATCCTTCATGTGGTCAATACCCCCACCATCAACCAGTGTCTTTGAATCCTTACCTCCAGCTATCATGGGAGCTATGCATACCCTAACTTCATCCACAAGTCCTTGGCTGAGCATTGAATAGTTAAGGGTTGAACCCCCCTCAAGCATCAGGGTCTTTACACCCCTCCCATGAAGCTCTGCCATGAGGCATTGAAGATCAACACGTTTATCACCACAGGATACAACATCAACCTTTTTTTTAAGTGCATCAACCTTCTGAAGGTCTGCAGATTTTGAAACTGCAATTAATGTGGGTGCATCAGTGTTCAAAATTCTGAATTCAAGGGGTGTTCTTGCTCTGCTGTCAACAACCACCCTTAAAGGATTATCTGAGGGTACTGAAGGTATTTTATGCACAGTTAACCGTGGATCATCTGCAAGAACTGTGTTTATCCCCACCATTATTGCATCCACTTCCTTCCGAATCTTATGAACCCTGATAAGGTCTTCAGGACCTGAAATTTCAGAACTGCCAGTTTTTGTTGCTATTTTACCGTCAAGTGTCATTGCAGAGTTTAGTATTACGTAAGGTCTCAATTCATCACGCCCAGATTTGGATTTGTACACATGATAATGTTAAAATCATGGATTTGAAGTGTAATTGAAATTTGTGAAAAAGAAATTTTCCAAGACCAAGAGATGACCTCCTCATAAAAAAATGAATATTTTCGATTTCATTAAAATACATCAATATTCATGGAAAGGAGGGTTTTTTTCACTGTCCTCCACCCAGTGCATAGAATATCTGCTGTATCTGTTGTACGATGTTGTTGATGGCGTTCAGGATATCCTGTATTGGATCCAGAAAACTCTGGACCTCGTCTGCAGTTTGATTAGCAGTTTCTGATGCATTGTTAAGGGCATCTTTGGCCTCATTTTTAACGTTACTTAAACTTGTATCCTGTGCTGCTGCAACTACGCTTTGAAGCCCAAAACATACCAGTATCAGGAGTATAGCCAGTAATTGAAATGATTTCTTCATTTGGTTCACATCTTTTCAAATTTTCAGTTAATACTCTAATGATTCAAAGCATATCTTAAGATTTTTGATTTTATCCTCAAATGGTTTTGTAAGTTGCTGCAGACAAAACCAATTTTATTTAAGTGTATAATTATAAGTAAATTGGAACATGTAAAGAGGAGAAGTTCAAATGAATGATGAGAATTATGAAGAAGGATTAAAAAACATTGAAAAGATCCATCCAAATGCCAGTAAAGCCCTCATGGAAAACTTGAAGGACATAGCTCCAGATCTCGGAAAATTCGTAATAGAATTTCCATACGGGCAGATATACAATCGTCCAGGGCTTGACCTGAAAAGCAGGGAGATAGCAACTGTTGCAGCACTCACCGCCATGGGCAACGCCAAACAGCAGCTTAAAGATCATATCCATGGTGCACTCAATGTTGGCTGTACCCGGGAGGAAATCGTTGAGGTCATAATTCAGATGGTTGCGTATGCTGGTTTTCCATCAGCAATAAATGGTATAGAAGCAGCCAAAGAAGTTTTTGAAGAATTAGATGAAGATAAATAAACTTTAGATGGTTTTTCTCCGATCTAATTATTTTTATAAAAAAATGGTTATTTTAAAACTTAAAATTATGAGTAACTTTAAAGGTGCAAATTAACCATTATAAAATGCAATTTAACCACTATAAATCACTTATGAAGTGGAAAGAGTTAAATTGGGAGAATTTTTAAATGCCAAACACTTTCCTTGCATTTTTCTCCGTCACCCTATCAACTTCACGTAAAGGAACTGATTTCACCTGGGCAAGGGTTTTAACAACTTCTTCAACGAATGCGGGCTCATTTCTCTGACCCTTAAATGGGGAAAGGTATGGACTGTCTGTTTCTGTTAAGATACTTGATAAGGGAATATCTTCCACAAGTTTCTTGTGATGGTCTGAAAAGGAGAGTATGGTTGAAAATGAGAGGTAGTAACCTTCCTCAACTATTTTCTGTGCTGTTTCAAGGTCTCCGCCGTAGCAGTGGAAAACAACATCTGGAATTGAGGAGTGTTTCTTCACCATGTCCAGTGCCTGCTTTTCTGCATCCCTTACATGGAGTACAAGGGGCAACTCATATTCTACTGCCATTTTTATAAATGATGTGAATACTTTGTGCTGTCTGCGTCTTCCTTCTTCATCCTTCACTTCATAGAAATCCAGACCACTTTCACCTATTGCAACGGCTTCATCTATGTTCTCTTCTATTTCATGAAAGGCTTGTTTTATTATATTTGAATCTGCCTTGGATGCGTTGACAGGGTGAAATCCAAGACTCACATGGACAAACTTGGGGTAATCTTCTAATAACTTTAATGTCCGTCTGTTTCCTCCTAAACTTGCTCCTGAGTTGATGATTCCATTTAATTTTTCCTTGGATCTTTTCATCACTTCTTCACGGTTTTTGTTGTACTCCTTAAAATCAACATGGCAGTGTGTATCCATCATAAGAAAAATATCCCCCATTACTACTGATTTAAAAATTTGTAAATGGTTTTAAAGCATGTCATTGGATATTCAAACTCCAAAACGCCTTTCCCTCTGCTGGTATGATCTTAAAGCCCTTAAAAAATCAACTTTTCTGAGTTCTGGCCATAGACTGTCGCAGAAGTAAAG